>ERZ779835.47-NODE-47-length-33635-cov-8.262627_pt1 | contig 33635 bp, 37 predicted proteins | sample MGYA00511382_ERZ779835 | MGnify/ENA primary metagenome ERZ779835 (study PRJEB29588, sample SAMEA2150814) | human gut metagenome | biome: human gut; feature: human-associated habitat; material: faeces | place: Denmark | collected 2008/2010 ... | reverse complement strand
AATTTATATATTATACTTATATATTATGGTAGAAGTATCTTGCTAGGGGGTATAGAAGAATATTACTATACCTATGGAAATATCTTGCTATACTCCTAGAACTATTCTGCTATACTTGTTAGATAGATTTTTCTTATGTTTTTTTCATTTTCAACTTTTATATAGCGTGCTTTCTTTAACTTACCGATAGAGTTTGTTATCGTTCTTTTAGATAGATTTAATTGTTTAGATAGATAATCGTTATTCGCATAACAATAACCTTTACTATTTGATAAAACACCAATAATACCATATATAAGTTTATCAGTAGAATTTATAGAATCATCTTTTAACATAGTATCTTCAAAAATCATTGTAATACTACGCATATTCTATAATCCCATTTCAAAATCTTTTTCTTTCTCTGTTAATTTATCTTGATATGGTACTTCTTTGATATCTTGATTATATTTAAAGAATAATTGTTTATCTTCTTTATCAAGAACTTTAATAGTATCACAATCAACTAGATAAACTTTAAATTCATTAATGTTTAGATTCTTCTTTAAATATTCTAACATCTTATACTGACTAATCGTATCAACTTGATTTTTATAGATATTTTCTTTGCTTAACTTTCTCATAGACATTCTCCTTTCTTTTAAATTTAGACAACAAAAAAACTTGCAATAAATACAAGTCACTACCTAAAAAAGACAATAGTATCCTATGGGGATTATTTTACATCTTCCCCTAAAGATGTTTGATTATTTGAAATAACACATACATTTTTTTAATTTAATAGTTCTTTGAAGTATGTCTTATTTCAAACGCTTCATTCTATATAATTTATAGAATAGGTGCTAACATAAGTCCTAACACTTACTGCACCTTACTTAACTAACGTTTTTTAAACTCTTTAGTTAAGGGTTATGGTATATTCACCATTTGAATGGTCTTTATATACTAAATATTTAAGATTTGCTAGTATATTCAGACTTTTCTTTAAACCTTTATTTTTAATTTTTAAGGTTTGTTGTAGTTCACCAACATTTATATTTGTTATATATCTTTCAAATCCTTTTGAATATATATAAGCATATATATACTTGGTTTCGTATGGGATTCTCTTATCGTCCCATATCTCTTGTGGAACTTCTAGATGTTTTAACTTCATTCATTTAATTCCTCCTTTCTGAATTAACACTCTGATTAGTTGTGTTAATTTAAGTTAACATCATAAATATACATCATAATTACTATCTTGTCAACACCTTTGATAACATTTTATATTATTTTGTTGACTTTTGTTAACAAATGTAGTATTATTAAGTCGTGAGGTGAATTAGTATGCAAGAGAAAAAAATCGGAGAAGTTATTGCCGAGGCTAGAGAAAATGCAGGACTTTCTCAAAGACAACTTGCTAAAATTGCTAATATAAGTAATGCTGAACTATCTAAAATTGAATCTGGAGAACGTGAAATACCCAACCCTAAAACATTAAGAAAAATAAGTAATTTTATAAATGTAAAATATCAAGATATGATGTATATGATAGGTTTAGGAATGGAAGTTAGTCCACTTAATCCATTTATTAAAGATTACTATAATAAAATGAATTATGATCAATTAATTGAAGCACAGACAAATGTTGAAGGTAGTATTGCAAATTCAGAGCAATTAGTTAATTCTTGTAAAGAGAATCTTAATAAAAAAGACATATTAGAACAAGAGAAAGAATTATTACTACATACTATTGAAGATACAGAGTATCAAATAAGAGTATCAGAAGAAATAGTTAATCTAATAAAATCATTAAAGTTAAAGGAGAGAAATAAAAATGCAAGAAAAGAAAAATAAAAGAATAAATATTTTGTTTATAGTATTAAACATTTTAATTACAATAAGTTTAGTATTAGCGTTAGTTTTAAAAAACAATTTTAGTTATTCATTATATTGGTTTATTATTCCATTACTAATGGTTGTTTCATTATTAACCATAAACAAATGGAGCGTTGTAGGAACAAGTCTTGATATTGATAAAGGAATACAAAGAAGTTTTGATGATAGCACTGTAATTATAACTGTGTTTTATGGATTAATATATTTAATAACAGAATTTATTGATATATTAAAAGAAGATGTTAGACACAATCCATATTTCATTATTGGTTTCTTTATAATAACTATTGTTTATGAATTATTTATCTATTTATCAATATACAATGCAAGAAAAGATACTGCAAAAAAATTAGAAGAAAAATATAATAAAAAATAAAATTACGAACACGTTTTGTTAAAACTTTAGTTTTAATGAAAGTGGGAAAAGTAATTTTATAATCCTTGCTTTTGTGATAACAAAAGAAAAAAATAACCTTTTTGCTTTTTAGCATTAAGGTTATTTTTATATAAAAGATACGCATAATTATCTTTGTATTATTATAATATCAGAGTTGCGTATCTTTTCTTTTTATGAAACGTTAGTAAAATAAAAAGGCAATAGTTTTGCTTACGTTAGTTTGCAAAGTTATTGCTTAAATGGGTTTCCAAAGGAGCACCTTTGGCACACAAACCTAAGTTGGCTCTGCCGACTTAGTAGTGTGTTACTATATCGTCTGATATAGTCATAAAAAGCGAAAATCTATTAGTTGTGAAACTTCTTTTTGATTTTCGCTTTAATATAAATAATTTTATTTTTTTCTTATATCTGTAGAAAAATATTCGGATAAATTGTTTCTATATTCTAAACTTAATTGCAACAAATTTTCATCACTTAATCCAACGTTAGTAAAATCTGGCTTTCTATTGTTCGGAATATCATTATTCATAATTGTCAAAAGGTTAGATAGTCCTTTTGATTTATCATATTCAATTTGTCTTTTTAGTCCATAAGATATAAGTCCTGATTCAATTTCTAATAATTGTTTTAGTATTTGAGGAGTAATTGTTTCTTTTATCATAGCAATATTAGGAGCAATGCTTGCTTTTAATCCTTTAGTTCTGATTAATTGTGTTTTTAATTGCAATAATGTCACTTGTGCTAAACCAGATAAATAATTTAATTTTCTTTGTCTTAAAATATCAACTTGTCCCTTATCAAAGCCTATACTTTCCAAAAAATCTAAAAATAAATAATCTACTGTATATGTTGGAATTTCATGAAATCCAAAATAATTTTTACTTGGTATTTTAGGATGAGTATAGAAATCAATTCCATGCATTACTTCGTGATTTAATACTTGAAAATCAAATAAAGTATTCGTTTTTTGAACATTTATATATGACTTATTAAAAATATAGTCATTATATGTTATTCCACCAAAATTTTCAAAATCACTTCTACTTGAGCTAGTAATATTTATGGAAGATGAATCAGATAAAATTTTCATTGATAATTGTTTAAATTGAGAAATATCCAGTGTTTCATAAAATTTTTTAGATACATTAATCATCTGTTCATCATCTATATTAAATTCATACATTGGAGTTTCTTCTTCTATATCACTTGCAATATTATTTGCTAAAGTAAGTAAAAATTGAAGATATGTTTCATCAATATATGAGTCATTACCAAATAACAATCTTTTTTCCATTTCAATATATTTTGATTGTCTAGATAATGAAAATTTATCTTTTGTTAATCGATCCATAAAGTTATAAAATTTAGTATGGAAAAGTGAACCACTATTACTTAAAATACTTATATTAGAAACTAAACTTAATTCAATACATTCTTTTTCAGCAATATTAGGACAATTTTTTAATCTTTCCAATAAGTATTGTTGTTTCTTTTTTACTTCATCTAAATTCCACTTATAAACCATTTTATCAAACTCCTCTTTGAATAAAAATAGCGTAATTATTATAAATTAAATATTGAAGAAATTATCTATTCCAATTACACCATCATAATAATTATTCATAATTTCTATACATAATTTAATTTTTTCACTATCAATAATTTCATTATTTTTATAATTATTAATAATTTGATTAAATAAATTATCATAATAGAATGTAATTGAACCATATTTAGATTGAATAAGTATATCAACTAAATCGTTTATTTTTTCTTTTATGTCAGATTCTAAATTTGATAATAAATAATCATTTATATTTACTTTCTCTCCATCAATCTCCATTTCATTCCCAAGAATATCAGATAATCTTTTTTGTAGTGGTAATTGTTCATTTTTAATGTCTTCAATTAAATAATTTTTATATTGCAAAGTTTTTTCAACAGTATATTTTGATATTTCTTTTTGTTTATTATCATTATTTTTTGAAATTAAATCACCAATTACAAAGTCTTTATCTTCAGTTTTATTAAATTCTAAAACTTTATTATCATTAATATCAATCAAAGCCCAATATTCTGGTTTTATTTGTTCTTCTTTGCTCCAAACGTTATCCTTTTCTTCTGTTATCATTATTCCAATATACAATTTTCCATTATCTACTCTTAACATAGGATATAGTGGAATATAAGTTTCTAAACCTCTTTTTATTTTTTCTTCATTGACAATATTTAAATATTTGTCTAAATTTAAATTATTCATAGTATCTCTCCTTTATTTTATTTCTAGCATTATATAAATAATATTTTATATTTGCTTCTTTAGTATTTAGATTTTTACTTATTTCTTTTATTGAAAGGTCATTAATATAGTACATTTGAAAAGAATTTTTTTCTTTTTCAGTTAAACCTATACTATCTAAATTATTTATGATTTCCTTATATATAATTTTGTCTAACATTTCAGTTTCATATCCTATTTTATAATCATCATCAAGAGTTATATTATTCTTTTCTTTAATATAGTTCTTTGCTTTGGTGCACCATAAATTATAAGCAATTTTCCATATTAAATTTTCTATTTTTTCAACTTTGATATTTTTATTTAAATATTCAAATATAGATAAGAAAACACTGTTTGTTAGATCTTCGGCATCTTCTTTGTTATTTGTTTTTCTGATTGCCCAATTATATATTTTATAATAATATTCATCATAAATTTCATCCACAATAATCACCTTTCACTTATATAGTATTTAAAAATACAATTAGGTTAGTAAAATTATTCATTATTCTATTTAAATATACAATTAATTTATTAGATTAATATCAATAATTTTATTTACTTTTCAGTTTTTATCTTCTTGGGCCAGTAGGAGTTTGTTCCATATTTTGCTCATTTTGAAATAATGCAAGTTCATTTATCGCATTCATAAAATTTTGTCTTAATTCAGGCGTAGTCAAATATGATGATACTTTTTGATAATTTTGTAATATATAGTCAGTATCATTATTAGCAATAAAATTGGCTGCCAATTCACGCTCTACTTTATTTATAAGTTCTCCTTGAGTTTGAATATTTCCACTAAATTGTTGCCCATCTTGCATTTGAATATTTACTATATTTCCTTGCAACTGATTTCCATATCCAGCAATTATTAACTTATCAATGGAATATATTTTTTCTAAATCAAACATAAATTCTTCAAATTTTCCTTCATTGCCTGGAAAAACTTCATACATTTCTTTTAATAATTTTCTTCCATCACTTCTAAATCCTAATGCTAATAATTGATTAAGGGGTATTCCCATTGAACTAGACAATAACATTAAAATATTTCCATTTAATTGATATTCTGATAGTGGACTATATGGAATGTGTTCAGAATGGCCTCTTACAGTATTGGGTTGTTGTCTATACTGAATATTAGTTCCGTTAGATATATTATATAAAATTTCAGCCGTAAATTGAGTGGCACCCTCCGTTAAAAACATTCCAGTTTTTCCATTATAAAATGAACATTCTTCGTGATTATCTACCATTCTAGTCTGTAATGCATGTGTCAATTCATGAAAGAAATACAATTTATTAGTATTATAATCTAAATATTGATTCATAGTTATTTTTGTTCCATCAGTTCTTCCATGAATACCACTAATATTAGATTCTACTATTTCAGTTAAAACTTGCGGTAATGATTGAGCTACTTGTATAGGATCAAGATAAAGTCCACCATCATAATCTAATTGTCCTATTGAATCTATATAATCTGCTAATAACAAATAATACTTTTCTGGAATATTGACATTTTGATTTTGAAATAGTCCCTTTATTGAATCAACTAAACCACTACTTAATAATTCTTGTTCTCTTTGTATTCTTGTTTTCATTTTTTCACTACCTTTCATATATATTATAGCATGATTTTTGATATTTCTTTTATTTAACACAAATATATTAAAAATTTTACACTAAAAATTAAATTATAAACTCATTTCAAAATCGTCTTTATCTCTATCATTATGAGCTTTAGTTTTGTAATAATCAGGAATATCAGCATAATCAAATAACTCATCTTCTTTAGTAGTTCCTCTAGAAATATATCTAACATCATCTTTATCAAAATCTTCATTATCATAATATTCCTTTATTTCACTCGTTGTTGCTTCTTTTGTCTTTTCATTACCAATTTGTAGTAGTTCTCTAAAAAAGTGTTTAATTGCCTCTAAAATGGCTTGTAAATAGGTTTTGAGTTTATTATTTTCCTGTGTTAGATTTTGATTTCTAGTAGTTAGTGCTTTTATTTCTCTTTCCATATTCTTATTTTCTTTTTCTAGGGTTTGATGGCTTTTAGTAAATGTTTGCACTTGATTAAATAACTCTTCAATTTTGGGTTGGAATTCTATTGCTTTTCTAGTTTCATTTATAACTTTATTCATACTATCAAATGTTTCTTTTTCAACAAGTACATGAGTTTTATTAAATGGTATATTTTTAGTTGTTTTCATTTTTTCTTCAAGATTATTCATAGCATTATCAAGATTTTTGTTGATAACATCAACTTTATTTTCGTAATACCTAGTGGTTTTCTTAAACTCTCTTACTTTTTGGTGTTTTGCATTACTGCCTTTGATTCCTCTTTCTAATTCATAACCTTTTTCTCTTAATCTCACATTATAGACATCTTGTAATTCACTTAAATGAATGTTATCTCTAATATATTGTTTTTTAGATATAGTATATCTTTCTGTATTAGTTCTTTTATCTAACTTTTTGACAAGAGGTACAACAACGCAATGAATATGAGGTGTTGCTTCATCTAAATGCAGCGTTGCGTGTAAGACTTGTTCTTTGGTATAACCTAAATCATTATAAACAAAATCCATACAAGTATTAGCCCATTCTAGCATTTCATCTTTACTCATATTATCAAAGAATTTATGTGTTGCCGTAAACATCAGTTCATCTGCTACAACACTTCTTGATTTATTTAACATTTGACTATAAGTCTTTTTTCTATCTTCACGTTCAGTTTTCATTCTTTCATTATGTTCTTTTTCATATTCTTTTGTTAAGTTTTTAAAACCCTTAACATATTTCTCTGTTAAGGGTACTAATTCAATATTATTTGGAGTTAATTCCAATTTTATATTTGGATTACTTTTATAAGCTTTCTTCTCACGTTTATTATGTGAGCCGATTTGTGCTAAATCATTTAAAGTATTAATTCCTTGTACTCTAAATATTCCATAATTCATTTATCATTCCTCACTTTCTTTTTTTATTTTGGCAAAACAAAAAGATATGATTTTACTCATACCTTAACTGCTAATTTCGATTTAAAATAATAATATTTTTGATATAGTTTTAATTTAGTATTTACTTTTTAGAACGAAACAGAATAATTTATTTTAAAGCAGATACATATATTTCAAAACTAATATCGTTTTTGTTATATAACTTTGAATTTAAGTTAATTGTTTTATTGTTTATAGTACCTTTATAATGGATTAAATCAACAATATTTTTAGTTGGTGCTATTATGTACGTGGTAGACATATTCCTGCTCGTGCTCCACTCGGCTATAAGCATATAGATAAAAGGTTAGTTCCTGATCCACTTACAAAAGATATTGTTATTAGAATATATAATTTATATTTTGAAGGACTTACTTATAATACTATTGCTAAATTATTTAATAAAGAAAAAGTATGTGGTAAAACAAATTGGAAAGATACAAGTATATTAAAGATTATTACTAATGTAATTTATAAAGGAGATTATATTCAAGGTAAAACTACTAGAAACCCAAGATATTTTCCTGATGTTGTTGAACCTATTGTATCAAAAGAATTATGGGATAGTTGCCAAGTTCAAAAGAAAAAGAATCAAAGAAACTATATGAGAAGTCAAACATATATCTTCTTACAAAAATTAAAATGTCCTAAATGTGGAAGAATACTTGCTGGAGGAGCTTCTCATAAGATAAAAGCTGATAAATGGTATTACTATTATAGATGTGAAAAATGTCGTGGTAATATTAGAGAACATGAAATTGAAGATTCAATTAAAGACTTATTATCAGATATTTTTGAATATGATTCAGTTGTTAATGAATTCTTCTTACCAGTATTGCAAAATAAAATACATAATCCAAAAGAAGATTTTGAAAAAGAAATAACTAATCTAAATAATAAAAAGATTAGAATTAGAAAAGCATATATTGATGAATTATTTACTGAAGAAGAATATAAAGAAGAAATAACTATTATAGAAAACAAGATTAAAGACTTACAAAAAAAGATATTAGAAAATGAACAAGTTAGTAAACTAAATTTATCAGTTGATGATATTTTAGTTAAAAGAGATATGGACTTTATCAACTCTATCAAACTACCAATTCTATATAATGCTTTTGTTGATAGTTGGGATGGTTTAGACCGTGAAGAAAAAGCTGAAATAGTTATGAAATATATTGGTGATATTGAACTAGAATTAGTAAATAATAAATACAAAGTTAAACTAACAAATTTTAGATCTACTTTCTATAAAGATTTTAAATCATTATTTGATAAAGGTTATATTGATTGGAAAAGAAAAATAGTACATTCATTTAATGGCTTTTGTGTAGATGGTAAAGTTCGTTATAGTGAATATTTACCAGCTAAAGAAGTATATAGACATTTAATGAGATTAAATGAATGCTATGAAGTGAATTTTTATAAAGTTTATCTTCAAAAGAAAACTGAGAAATTAAAAATGCTACCACTTCATAAAGGAGATGTCGTTGTAAGAATATTCCCTACTGAAGAAGATGATGATTCAAAAGAAATATTAGGTATGGGAATGTTTGTTACAAAAGACTCTCCTAACGATATTAAGGTAGACATTCCAGACTTGTTTGAATGTATACCTGATATCGAAGATTAATTTATAAACGTGGCACGTTTTGTTTACGATAGTAAATGAAAGTGGCGATAGTGTTAAATTAATACGGTTTCTAAGGTGGTAAACCTTAGCTTCCATATCTTGTCTTTGACAAGATATATAAGAAGTTATGAATAATGACAAAGCCACTTTCGTGCCATTTTCAATATTCATAATTTAAGGAGGTGTAAAAGTATGAAATTATCTTATTCACTACATTTAGGTAATGATAAAAACAAATCTATTAAAGCAAGACAAGAAGCAAAGAATACTCCATCAGGCACTACTTCAAAGAATAATAATGCTATCCAAAATGTTAAGCGACTTGGAAAAGTTAATCATCACAATTTAAGACAATATGATAACAACCAAGAACTAATTAAAACTATAAAAGGTTCAAATGATATTGTTAAAGATGTTAAAGAATTGTATTTAGATTTATTTGAAGAAGCAAGATTAGAATATAATAATAAACAAACTAGAGATGATAGAAAAATAGATAACTATTTTAATAAGATTGCTAATGATACAAAACATGATCTTGCTTGTGAGATAGTTATTGAACTTGGAAATATGGAATATTGGGATGAGAAAAGTTTAGAATATAAATATCAAATGACACAAGTTTTTGAGCAACAAATTGAAGATTTAAAAGTAATAGTTCCAGACTTTTATGTAGCAAATGCTACCATACATTTTGATGAGTACTCTCCACACTTACATATAGTTGGTGTTCCAGTAAAAGAAAATTGTAAAACAGGTTTATCAAGACAAGTTGGAAAAACTTCAATATTCACAAAAGAATCACTAGTAATTATTCAAGATAAAATGAGAGAAAGATGTATTAATGAATTTAATATTGCTTATGGTATGGATTCCAAATTAAAAGAAAAACAAAAAGGTAAAAATAGAGATATAACTTCATATGAAAGAAAACTTTTTAATGAAAGAGTTAAAGGACTTAAACAAGAAATATCTAATCTTGAAAATGAAGTATCTGATTTAGAAGATAACAAACAAAATATTAATAATCAAATAACTAAACTTAATAAAGATAAAAATGATATAACTGATGAAATTGATAAAAAGAAAAAAATTAATAATAAAATTATTATTAAATCTAAAAATCAACTTTGGGATGAAAACGAAAAATTAAAGGAAGAAAATGAAGATTTAAAAAGATTAAATTATCAGTATGAGCATAGATACAACGATTTAAAGGAAAAAACTGATTATCTTATTAATCACTTAAATAAAGTCTTTCAAAAATTACCAGAATTTATTAAAACAATAGTTGACCACTTATTTAATCATAGTGGTTTAGGTTTAAAATATTTTAAGCAACAATATGATCCAGAAGTTAAAAGAAAAGAACAAAGTATATTTAAAGGATTTAATTTATTTAATAAGAAAGAAATTGAAACAGCAATTAACCATATTAACTGTGAAATGGAAGAATCGGCTGAAGATTTTTATACTGATAAAAAAGATAAAGAAAAAGACGATGGCTTATCATTGTAAGCTATCGTCTTTTATTTTTTTAATATTGAAATAATTTTTAAGCACAACTCATATAATTTTTTTTTATCATTTTCTTTTTTAGACATTTAAACCACCTCTTTTAGATAATTCATTTGGTTGAATAGGCATATCTTTTGTTGTATTATCATAAAAACAACCAGCCATCTTTTCATGTTCATTTTTTACAAATTCATAAAAGAATTCTTTTTGATTTTCTGGTATGATACTATCAATTTCATTAAGTATCTCTTGAAAATACTGATTAGAAAAGTATTTTTCACGAATATATTTATGTTGTGGTCCTCTACAACCATTTCTATTATTATTAAATTTTATAATTATATTTTTTAGTAATCCCATATCATGAGAAACATTATAGTCATCTAACATTTTTCTAATTAAATTGTTTTCATTTCGTGCAATTCTTTCTCTATTTATTACTAATATTGGAAGATTTCCAAATTCTTTTGCGGCTTTGATAGTATTATTTCTATATTCTTCAAATTGTTTTTGCTCTTCTACACTAAGTTGTGAAATATCTTCGCATTCTTGATCCAGAATAATAAAATCTGGATTTTTTTTGAAATGTGGGTTTCGTGGATCAGTGTTTTTTCTTTCAAAGTCTAATTCGTTATGCCATTCTCTTGTACTATCTATGAATTTACTAGGTAGGCTTAATTTAGAATATATTTTTGCACCCATATTTCTACTATCTGGGGTACTATTAATATCTTTATTGCCACCACCTAAAAACATTGTTTCATCAAAATCATAAAAACCTAATTTTATATGTAGTTTTCCATCTTGCTCTGCAAATGCTAAATTATCATTTCTTATTAAACTTACAGCGTTTATATGACTCCTATACCTATCATTATTCCATTCTTCGTAATAATTTACTTGTCCATTTCCATCTTCTGAGAAAGCACCTAAAGTTTTTACAATTGAATAAAATTGATCTCCTGAATCGTAAACATTAATACCATCTATAGTTGTTAATATATTTGATTCATTAAATTTAGGATTGCATTTATTAAATTCATTAGCATAAAGTAATAAAAGATTTTCTTCAATCAAACTATTATTAAATAAATTAATTTTAAATTCAGTACCATTTATTAAAGTTGTTGCAACTTCCTTTAATTTATCAATATCTTCATAACCTAATATCATTTTTATAGTTGTGAGTTCTATTACACCTTCATTTAATGCTAATTCAGGTGATAAGCCTTCTACATCAAAAGCTTTAACGAAAAATTTAGCATCTGATAAACCCATTCCAAATAAAGCATATAGTAAGTCATCTTTTAAATCACTTATGTCATTATTAGTATTTATATCTTTAGATAGCATTCCTTTTATTTTACCAGTAAAATCTTCAAGTTCTTCAACATTTTTTGGAAAAATTCCAGTTTTGATTATAAATCCAATATTTCCGATTATTTCATCATTTAAAGTATACTGATTTTCAAACTCTTTAATTAAATTAAATAAAGAACTAATTTTTTCTAAAAATTTCTCATTATTTCTACCTGGAATAGATGATCTACCCAAACGATCTATAATGGTACCAATTAATCTATGTGAATTTATACCATAACTTGATGATAAATCAACTATTTTTTTTATTATGTATAATTCATAATCATCAAGACTTAATAATCTATCTTGAATAATTGTATCTAACGCTAATTCGTTTTCGTATGGTTCTAAAAAAGCATACTTTTCTTGTAAAATATAAGGATTTAAAGTTAGCAATAATTCATTATTTGTTTTTAACATACTTTTTATTTTTTGTTTTTGATAATCGTTTAAATTCGCAGTTTTATATAATTCTTGTATAGCAACAGTATCTTTACTAAGTGTAGCAATACTAAATTTATCACACATTTCATCACATAACTCGATATAAGGCATTGTATTTTCCCATATAGCACTAAAAACACCAGCAAAAAATTCTTCATGATTACTACAATTCTTACACATTTCACGCCATGCTGTACAAGCTTGTTCTTTAGTTCTCATTATTTCACTACCTTTCAAACATAAATTATATCATTATTTTTATCAATTTTATTAAATCCCTTTAAAATTTTACGAAAATATGGTAATCTCGTTATAGAAGTTAGTTGTATTAACTTATATAGTGATAGTTTCAAATTATCTTATCTATCGCACCATTTGAAAAAATTAAAACTAACTAGAGATAGTTAGTTTTTTGAATAGTAAATTCGTTTTAAAATATAAAAAATAGTTTAGGTTTTAAGTTAATGTTAATTTGTTTTTTGTTTGAAGGTGTAATATACGCCCTTAAACAAGTTATTATGTTTAGTTGCAAAATAACTTTCTTTCAAATCTAAATCATATTTATTATTTTTGGCATATTTTCCATCAAACAAATAAAATGTTTCCATTTTTTTAGCATCATCATCACTAATGTAAGTGATTTCTTCATCAGTTGATTGGGCTTCATAAATACGTAGTACATAATCGCCATCACAGTTATTTTGACCTTTACAAGATGAGTATTGAATTGCTAATAAGTTATCTTGTGAATCTTGATAAATGTAATAAGTATTAGTACTTATTAGGTAACTAAAAGTTTTTTCAGTAATTGCTTCAGCATAATCTAAGTCTTTATCAATTATTTTTTCTTTTTTTAGACTAGTAAAAATGACATTAGCATCATCTTCACTAGCTTCACATCCTGTTAGACCAATTAAAGCAATTATTCCTAGGACACAAATTAAAATTTTTCGCATAAAGACACCTTCCTCTTTTTTTTTATAATATTTAATTATGTTAATTATTTTGTTTAAAATTATTCCCACTATCCTGTGACTATTTTAACATATCTATAATTTCATTGGAAGAAATTTGTAAAGATAGTAAAATTTATATTATAATTAGAATGTGTGGTGATATGATGGAAAACATTGTTAAAATAATGCAAGAAATGGATAAGATATCTTATGGTACAGTAAATAAAGATGGAATTAACATTTTTGATATTGTTGATGGAGAGGATCAGTTTGGTAAAATTTATCATTTGTTAAGTCCTCAGGAACTTTTAGAAAAAAAGATTGGAGTTTGTTGGGATCAAGTTGAATTAGAAAGAAAATTTTTTGATGAAGAGAAAATCTCAAATGAAACCTATTTTATTTATATTGACGACAGAAAATTTTTGCCTTCGCATACTTTTCTTGTTTTTTATAATAATAGTAAAGTTTATTGGTTTGAACATTCATGGGGATATGAAAAGGGAATTCATGAGTATAATGATTTAAATGAATTATTAAAAGATGTAAGGCAAAAGTTTGTTTTAAGTAGGAAAGATGAAATAGAACAAAACGATGGTGTTTACTTATATAAGTATAAAAAACCTAAGTTTAATATAACTTGTGATGAATTTTATGATTATATATATACACAACAGCAAATTTATATTTATGATGTAAAACCGGCTACTTTTAATGATTTAGAACGAATAAAGCGATACAAATATCAAACAATAGTGGAATATGCAGATAGTTTAAATTTAGAGGAAAAAAATAAAATAAAAAAATATATTGATGATAATGTTAAGACATTAATTGATGAATATAAAAATATATTATATAATAAAAAAATTGTAGGAAGTTATCTAGTTAGAAAGATAGATGAAGGTTATTTATTAGATGAAATTTTTATTGAAAAAGAATATCGAAATAAAGGAATTGGAACTTCAATTATACAAAAAATAATTAGGAAGTATAATGATAGATTATATTTGTGGGTTTATAAAGCTAATCAAAAAGCTATTATTTTATATAAGAAATTAGGTTTTATAGTAATTGATGAGACAGACACTAGATTTTATATGAAAATAAAAAAATAGAAAAAAAGATAAAGTAGGTGAAAAAATGGATAAGGAAAGTTTACGAGATAATTTATTTGCTAAATATTTTGAATGTAAAGATGGTATTTTAGCAACTGATTTAGTTAATCAATTACATTTTATTCCAGAAATTTATGCTAAATTAAATGAAATGTGTATTGGAAATGTTGAAATGTTTGATAAATTTGATCGTATGAAAGAAGTAAAAGCTATTAATTTTAATGATAAAAAGTATTTGATACTTCGAGAAAATATTTATAGTTATATAATAATTGATATGGATAAGGAAGAAAATATTTTGAATCCAGTAGAGATCTTTGATGAGAATTTTTTTATTAGTAATTTTGGGGAAAGAGCAATAGAACCAGGAATAACTTTTTATAACTTTTCTAAATATGAAGGAAATATTCCTGAATTAATAGCTTTTTATCTTGAAAATAAAGATGTTTTTGATTTATCACGTAATTTATCTTATGTATTAAGTATTTCACCTGCCGTGACAAGATTTTCAATAAATTTTAGTGAGGGAAGGGCACAATTAGCTTTTTGGGCGCCAAAACAAGAGTTGTATGAACAATTATTTTTACAATATGATTTATCGCCATCGTCAATGCAAGATGCTCAGAAAAAAATTGGTCTTGAAAGGATGTTAGAAATGTTTCAAGAAGTAAAGAAAATTAAAATACCGGTTGAAGTTGTTCCAGATGACTTATATCAACACTTTTTAACAAGAAAAGAAATGAAGCAAGTTGTTTTGACTAAAAAAGATATTGATGATTAAAAAGGAGTGTAAAAATGGAAAATAAAAAATTAGAGGCACGAAAAATAGCTATTTTTACTGATGCACATGCTTTATTAGAACCAACAGAGGCGGCTTTAGAAGATATGCAAAGAAGAGGAATCACAGAAATTTATTCCTTAGGGGATAATATTGGAGTAGGTCCTAATCCAAGTGAAGTATTGGACTTATTAGAAAATTACGGAGTGAAATCATTAGCTGGTAATTCAGAAGAATATACAACATTAGGGATAGAGCCATTTACTTATTTTAATGCTTTAAAAGAACAGAGTCAGTTGTGGACTTTATCTAAATTAAATGAGCATCAAAAAGGTGTTATTGCTGCGTGGCCTCGTTCTATTGAATTGTTAGTAGGTGGCAAAAAATTAGCTTTATGTCATTTTGCTAATGATGTTCGTTTTGATTATCATTTTAATAGTACTTGGTCGTATCAAAATAGAATAAATAATTACGAGGAAGCATATAAACAATTTTTATATACAAATAGTGAAGAGCAATTAGAGTCAATGTATAAAATGATAGAAAGATATGGTAAGGATAGCCCATTTATAAAAGGAGTAGTTTCGGCCATAGATGAACCGTTATTTGCGGCTAAAAGAGTAGAGTTTTTTGATGCCATAATCCAAGGTCATGTACATTGGAAAATTTATGAAAGTAGTCCTTCTACGGATTTTTATGCCATTCGAGCTGTGGGAATGGCTTATGGAAAAGATCCGATAGATACAGCTTCATATGTTATTTTAACAGAAAAAGAAGATGGTTATGATTTTGAGGAAGTTTTAGTAAGATATGATCGTGAAAAGATGGAATATAATATTTTGAATAGTGGAATGCCTGATCAAACGATTTATAAATTTGTAAATTTAATACCTAAAAAATAGTTTATGAAAGAGATATTATGAGTAAAGAAGAAATAGAAAAAGAATATAAAGAAATTTTAAAAAAGACTAAGAAACAGTATTTTAGTAGAGGAATAGTAACAATTTTTTTATTAGTACTTTTATTATATATTAATAAATTTATTTTATTAGTTATGGTTGATTTATTTTTAGGATTCTTTTTTAGTATTGAATATTTTGTTTTGGTTAGAACATATAAGAATATTTATGATTATTGTACATTAAGAAAAGAATTCTCGGGAAAAAAAGAAAAAATATCATCGGAAAAATTTAAGGAAATGTTGGAAGAAGGAATTCCTGCTAATACTTATTTTGCGATAGATGGTGTTATTTTAGCGATTGAATGTAATCAAAAATATTTTTATGTAAACTTTTTAGAACTGTCTAGTAAAGAAGAAGTTTTGAAATTACATCTAGGAGATAAAAAAGTAAAAGATGCTAAAAATATTTATTTGTTGATGTATGATAGTAGGGAAGCTAGAAGTTATTTTGTGAAATAGCTTCTTTTTTTTCTTTTAAAATAATTTTTATAAGGAAGCTTCCAATGATAATAACAATGAGTGAATAGATTGTCTTACGTAAACCAAAGAAGAAAAAACCAGCCCCTATAATGAGTGTATTGACAATAAAATTAGCGAATGATATTTTTAAATTTAAATATTGATGAAGTAGTAAGTTAATAATTGTAGTTCCACCAGATGAAAATCCTAATTTGTAAATAACTCCACCAGTTATACCACAGATAATGCCAGCAATAATGGCATTTAGAATATTTGGTAATGGTAGAAAAAAAATAGAACTGGTTATTTTGACAAAAAAAGGATAAGCTAAAGACGAAAGAATGGCACTTTTAGTATTTTGAGGAGTTAAGAAAAAATGACTTAATATTAAAGCGGTTATATTTATTAAGAAAATGATGAAAGTAGGTTTGATTTTTAAAAGATGATTTAGAATAATTGCTAAACCTTGAGTTCCACCAGTAACAAGGTGAAGTGGCTTTAAAATTAGATTAAAATTAAGAGCGGCAATGAATAGGGCTAATAAAAGAAGAAAGTATTTCATATGTCATCGTTTCCTTTTATTAATTAGTATGAGCTGAATGTTAGGATTTAATTACAAAAAAAATTTAGATTATTTATCTAAATTTTTGGGTGCTTTATAAGCAATACTAGCTTTAATAAATGATTTAAATAGAGGATGAGGGCGGTTAGGACGTGATTTAAATTCAGGATGAAATTGGCAAGCTATATAATGAGGATGAGAAGGTAGTTCAATGATTTCAACAAGATCGGCTTGAGGATTTATACCAGAAAAAATTAAACCATTTTCCTCAAAAATAGAACGATACTTGTTATTAAATTCATAACGATGACGATGTCTTTCGTGAATTAATTCATTTTGATAATCTTGATAAGCTAGAGTATCTTTTTTTAATTTACATTCATAGTTTCCAAGACGTAATGTCCCACCCATATTTATTATTTGTTTTTGATTAGCCATTAAATCAATGATAGGATTTTTGCAAAGGGGATCAAATTCTGTTGAGTTGGCATCTTCTAAATGACAAACATTACGAGCAAATTCGATAGTGGCTATTTGCATACCTAAACATAAACCAAGATATGGAATTTTATTTTCACGTGCATATTTGGCAGCTATAATCATTCCTTCTGTGCCACGTGAACCAAAACCACCAGGAATAATAATACCTCGAGAATTTTTAAAAATTTCTTTGAGGTTAGTAGTATTTTTTTCTAACTCTTCACTATCAATCCAGTTTATTTTTATTTTAGTACCTTCTTGGTAACCAGCATGTTTTAATGATTCAACGACTGAAATGTAAGCATCATGTAACTCAACATATTTGCCAACAAGAGCTATTTCAATTTCATCTTTTAAATTATCGGTTATTTTAACTAGCTTTTCCCAATCTTTAAGATTTATTTTACTTATTGGTAGTTGAAAGTGATTAAGAATTATTTCATCAATTTTTTGTTCATGATATATTAAAGGAATACTATAGACATTAGTTACATTTGGTGATGAGATGACGTTTGTGTTTGGAATGCTGCAGAACATTGAAATTTTCTTTTTTAGATCTTCATCTAATAAGATAGGAGTGCGACAGACGATGATGTCAGGTTGTAGTCCTAAACCACGCATTTCAATAACTGAGTGTTGAGTCGGTTTAGTTTTTAATTCGCCACTACCATATATTTCTGGGATTAGTGTAGTATGAACATAGATTGTGTTTTCGAATCCTTCTTCTAAACGCATTTGTCTTAATGATTCTAAGAATGCTTGGGATTCAATGTCCCCAATTGTACCACCAATTTCAGTGATGATAATATCTGCTTGTGATGTGTGAGCAGCTTCATATATTTTGGCTTTGATTTCATTAGTAACGTGAGGAACAATTTGAACTGTACCTCCTAAAAAATCACCACGTCTTTCTTTTTCGATGACTGATGCGAAAACTTTACCCATAGTCATGTTAGATGTGTAATTTAATTCTTCATCAATATATCTTTCATAATGTCCTAAATCTAAATCAGTTTCAGAACCATCACTAGTTACAAAAACTTCACCATGTTGATAAGGAGACATTGTACCAGGGTCAACATTGATGTAGGGATCAAATTTTTGCATGAAAACTTTGTATCCACGAGATTTTAATAGTAAAGCAATAGATGAAGCAGTAATACCTTTACCAAGACCAGATACGACTCCACCTGTAACAAAAACATATTTAGCCATTTTTATACCTCCTAATTAAAAAAAGACTATAACGAGAGATGTTTATAGGCTCTTTTAAATTATATCATTGTCTTTAATAAATTTCTTTAAAAAGATAAAAAAACTAAACAAGTTTTGAAAGATATGTTAAAATAGATTTTAGAAGATAAGGGTGTGGTTAGATGAGATGTTCTAATTGTCATGAAGAATTTGCCAATGATTTAAAAGAATGTCCAAAATGTGGAACGAGTGTAGCTTTAGATGAGATAGTAGATCTACCCAAGTTAAATGATGATAAAAAAGAGGATGTAAAAGGGAAAAAAACAGATAATGATTCTGAGACGATGACAACGAAAGAATTTCATTTTAATTTTGAAAATAGTCAAGTTTATGATGAATCAGAATATACTGAAAAAACAAAAGAGTTTCCTTCTTTAACATCTATGTTAAGTAATTTGTCTGAGAATATAGAACACGAAAGTAATGAAGATAATGAAGAGTTTATTACTACAAATAGTGAAGAAGATAATCAAAATGAACAAAATTTAGATGAAACCAAAGAAAATATTTTAAAGATAAAGGATGAAAGCAGTTATGATGTGAAACGTAAGTATCTTTTTGTTTCTGGTTTAATTTGTTTAATTGTGATTGGTTTATTAGTATTTACTTATGCTTCTTTTAAAGATAATAATGATACAAATAAAGATAATAAAGTAGATAAGTATGATTATAAGGTTGAGATAGATAATGCTTTAGCTAATTATTATAAATCAGGAGGGAAAGAAGTTAGTGATGTAGTTAAAGTATTAGAAGAAGTTTATAATGATAAATATCGAATTAATAAAGTTCAAAAAGAAACTTTAAATGTTGTTGAGCAATGGATAGATGATTATTTAGTGCAAAATGCTGAAGATACTGCTTCTTTTTTAGATATAACAGATTATTATAAAGAGCTAGTTAATAATTTATATGAAAAAGCAATTTATGAAGAGATATATTTATTGGATGATGCTGATAAGGATAATTTCTTGGATTTAATAGATGATGTTTGTCAAGATGGAATGATTTATTATAAAGCATTAGATTTTTATAATGATAAGTCATATAATGAAGCTTATGTTTCATTAGATGATATTGATGATGATAATTACTACTATAATGATGTTGTTAATTTAAAAGAAGAAATTATTAGTGATGTTTTAAAAATGTTAAATAATGATATAGATAAATTAAAAGAAAAAGAAACTGATGAAGATAGTTTAAATAAAAATGCTTCCAGTATTATTGAACAATATAATAATATCTATGCTGATTTAAATTTGAAAGAAAATCCTGAATATGAAAAGTTATCTTTAAAGTACATGATATCTAAGTAAAAAATATTGGTTTTAAATCAATATTTTTTTGTTTGAACTATTAAAATTAATTTGTTTAGTGTATACTAATGAGAGGTGATAGTATGAAGTTTGGAGAATTAACTTTAGAGGAATTTACAAAATTTGTTGAAACAAGACCAGAAAAAAATTTTTTTCAAACGACAATGATGAAAGAACGTTTAGAACTAGATGGAATCGAAGTGTTTTTAGTCGGCGTAAAGAAAAAAAATAAAGTAGTGGCAGCGAGTCTAATTGCTTCGACAGGACATACTTTTTTAGGACGTAAAACATATGAAGCTTATAAGGGATTTATTTTAGATTATCATGATGAAGAAGTATTAAAGTTTATGAATGATAATGTAATGGAATTCTTAAAAAGTAAAAATGGTTTAAGATTAATAATTGATCCTTATATTCCAGCTGTTTCACGTGATATGGACGCTAATGTGGTTGATGGTGTTGATAATACTTCGGTTAAAGAATTCTTATATAGCTTAGGTTATAAAAATCATGAGGGAGCTCAAGTAAAATGGTGTTATTGTTTGGATATTAATGGAAAGACTAGTCAAGAGTTGTTTGATGATTTTAGAAGTAGTACTCGAAATAATATAAATAAAACTTTAACAAAATATAATTTACGTTTACGTACTTTGAAAAGAGATGAATTGGCCGAATTTAAAAAGATTACTAGTGATACATGTGATCGCCGTTCATTTAATGATAAGTCACTTAAATATTATGAAGAAATGTATGATTGCTTTAAAGATGATGTTACTTTTAAAATATGTGAATTAGATTGTGATGCTTATATTAAACAACTTAAAGAAAATAATGAAATATTAGAACAAAAAGTTGCAGAATTATCTGATTCATCTTCTAATAAAAAGAAAAAAGAAGTAATGAGAAAAGATATTGTTAATAATGAGAAAAAGATTAAAGAGGCAGAAACTTTAAAGGAAAAAAATGGTGATGTTATTCCTTTATCTGCAGCAATGTTTATCCTTTATGGAGATGAAATAGTTTATTTATTTAGTGGCTCATATGCTAAGTATATGAATTTCTGTGGGCAATATAGGTTACAGTGGGAGATTATAAAGTATGCAGCAGATCATGGCTATAAAAGATATAACTTTTATGGAATTCAAGATGTTTTTGATGAAAATGGTAAAGATCGCGGCGTTTATGAATTTAAAAAAGGATTTGGTGGTTATGTTGAAGAACTACTTGGTTCATTTGAAATATCTTTAACGCCACTTAATGATGTATATGAATTTTTACGTAAAATAAAAGGAATCTTTAAAAAATAATTTTTTAAAAAATTTAATAATTGTAGGTTTATTTATTTATGTATGGTATTATATTATTATAAGGAGGAGTAAATATGCCATGGGTAATTGGAATAATTGTAGTAGTTGTTTTATTACTAGTTATTATTGGAACGTATAATTCATTAGTAAGTTTAAGAAATAGAGTTAAGGATCAATGGGCACAAATAGATGTTCAATTAAAAAGAAGATTTGACTTAATTCCTAATTTAGTTGAGACAGTAAAAGGTTATACTAAACATGAGAGTGAAACATTAGAAAATATTGTTAAAGCACGTAATACTTATGCGAGTGCTAATACACCTCAAGAAGCAATGGAAGCTGATAGTGAATTAAATAAAGCTGTTTCTAAGTTATTTGCTTTAGCAGAAAGTTATCCTGATTTAAAAGCTAATACTAATTTTTTGCAAATGCAAGATGAATTAAAAGAAACTGAAAATAAAATAGCTAGTGCAAGACAATTCTATAATGATGTTGTGTTACAATATAACAATAAAATACAGATGTTTCCAAGTAATATAATTGCTGGATTGTTTGGTTTTAAAACAGAATCATTCTTTGAAGCTAACAAAGAAGAAAGAGAAAATGTAAAAGTTAAATTTTAAGAAAACACATTTTTGTGTTTTTTCTTTTTAAAAATGATATTATTATATTAGGGTGAGTATATTATGAAGAAGTTTATTTTTTCTTTAATCATATTTTTGATGCCATTTGTTGTTGATGCAGTTACACCGAATTTTAATGTTGTTGGTTATTTTAGTGATATGAGTATAAATACTGATGGGAGTATAACGGTTAAAGAAGCTTTTGTTTTAAATGGTAGTTTTAATGGCTATGAAAGAATTATCAAGACTGAAAATAGTAACATTAGTCGTGGAAGTACTATTAATTTGGAAGGTGATGCTGCTTATAATCCAAAAGGAATTGAAAATATTAAAGTAGCTGCTTTTTTATCAAATTATGAAGATAGAAGTGTTTTAGATAGAGTAAAAGAATATAGTACATATAGTGAAAATCCCAATATAGGAGATAGTAATGTTTATACTGAAATTAATTATGAAAATTCTAAGTATTTGCGTTCTTACTATTCGTGTAGTAATTGTGAAGTTGCCTTTTATTATGAATATACATTAAAAGATGTTGTAGTTTTACATAATGATATTGCGGAGGTTTATTATCAATTATTTTCTGCAGAAGATATTACAGAAGATTTGAATAGATTAGATATAAAAGTTAATTTTCCCGAAGATGATTCTGATGCCCTAATGTGGGTTCATGGTAATGTATATGGTTCTGTTACAAGAAACGATAAGCATAGTTTTGTTATTGAATGTGATGATTTCCCTGAAGCAAGTATGCTAGATTTTCGAACCGTTTTTAATAAACAGAGTATAAATAATGATTTATTGGAAAATTCTGGAATAGATGCTTTAAGTAAGATAAAGGATATTGAAGCTGAACGAGATCGAGTTCGTCAAGAAGAAATTGATAATGTATTAAAAACAATTAAACTTTTAAATGTTTTAGATATTTTGTATGCAATAGGTTTTATCATTATTATGATATATGTTTATAATAAGTATGATAAAGAATTTACAGTTGATTTTGATATGAAGTATAATAGAGAATTTATAGATGAGTATGATGTAGAAATAGTAGAATATTTAATGAAAAGGAACATTACTTCTAATGCAATGAGTGCTTCAATAATGAATATGATTTATAAAAAAAACATTGAAGCTGAACCAATTGATGATAAGAAAAAAGATTATAAATTTACTTTAATCAGTCGTGATGGTTTGTCTGAAAATGAAAATAAATTAGTTGATTTTTTATTTGAAGAAGTTGGAGATGGAACAATTTATACAACTAAACAATTAAAGAGCTATGCTAAGTCGTCATCAACTTATGATTCATTTAATTCTTCATATAGAACTTGGTGTGATTCTGTGACTGCAGATGCTCAAAAAGAGGGTTTTTATTTAAACTTATTTGGAGTTAAATTTAGAACTTTATTATATATAGGTTTAGGTATTTTCTTAGTGTGGTGCAATGTTATGATAAGAGTTGACTATTTAACTTTATGGATTGTTTCTTTTATAGTTTTAGTAATTGCCGCAATTTATGTATTATCTTTTATAAAAAGGACTAAAAGGGGAGCTTTACATTATCGTAAATGGTTAGCTTTTAAAAACTTCTTAAATGATTTCGGAACTTTTGAACTTAAAGAATTACCAGAAGTTGTTTTATGGGAAAAGTATTTAGTTTATGCAACTGTTTTTGGTTTAGCTAAAAAAGTTCAAAAAGTAATGAATGTTAAAATTCAAGAATTAGATCCAACATTCCTTAAAAGTGATTATTATTATCGTTTTGATAGTTTTGTAGCAATTAATAATGTTGTTAATACAAGTATTTATAGTGCACATGATTTAGCTATAACTCAAGCTGCAGCTAGTAATCTTTCTAATTCATCTGGAACTGGTGGTGGATTTAGTAGTGGCGGCGGCTTCGGCGGAGGCGGAAGCGGAGGCCATGGCTTTTAATATCAACCTTTATGGTTGATATTTTATATTGACAATAATAATTTATATTGTTATAAATAAAGAACTTTATTCTTTTAAGGATGGTGAAAAAAATGAAGGAAAATATGAAAAATTTTAAAATATTATTTCGTTATTTTAAAAAAGATAAGTTGAAGTTAATTACTTATATTATTTTTACTATATTAAGATGTTTTGAACCGTTAATAAATGCTTTTGTGTGGGCTCGAGCTTTCGAAGGACTTACAATGGGTAATAAAGAAGTTTTTGTGAAATATTTAGCTCTTTGGAGTTTCATAATTATTTTAGCTTGGGTTTTTATTGAGATACCAACAGAGTTAATTTATAACTATTTAGAGAAAAAATTTATGGAGCAGGTTAATAAAGATTTGTATGTTAAGGTAAGTGATTTGCCAGCGATAGCCTTTGAAGATATTGGAACAGGTGAATTTATTAATAGAATGTATACCGATCCAGATCGAATATTAGAATTATTACAAAAATTAATAAAATTAACTTGTCGTTTAGTAATAGCATTGATTATAGTCATTATTTCTTTTTCCGTTTCCTTTTTTGTAGGAATAGAACTTTTAATTTTATGTTTAGTAATGTTTTTATTATCTAATGTTTATTATCCAAAGTTAAAAAAAGTTCATGAAGATATTAAGAAAGATGCAGATAATTATATTAAGATAGCAACCCAAAATATTAGTGGAATACGTGAAATAAAAGCCTTAGGTATTAAAGAAAACATTAATAAAAGGGTATTTGCTAATATTGAAAGTTTATTCGGTAGTCAAAGAAAAATAGGTATTAATGAAACAATGTATTATTCTTTAAATAATTTATGTTATTTCGTTATTCAATTTATTATTTTATTGACTTTAGGTTTGCTATTTTTCAAAGGTAAAATAGCCTTAGCTTCATTTATTGTAATAGAAAAATATATTTGGCGTATTGATGATGTAGTAGAATCTTTATCTGATTTCAGCGTTTGTTTTAATAAAGTTACAGTATCTTTAAAAAGAATTGATGAAATATTAAATAATAAGCTATATAAAGATGAACAGTTTGGTAATGTCGTATTAGATTCTAAGAAGATTGCTATTTCATTTAAAGATGTAAAATTTAAATATCGTCAAGAAGATAAGAAATTTATATTAAAAGGTCTTACAATGGAATTAGAACCTAATAAAAAGATTGCCATAGTTGGTAAATCTGGTGAAGGTAAGTCAACTTTATTTAATTTATTGCTCAGATATTTTGATACTAATAAAGGTGAAATTTTACTTAATGGAACTAATATAAAAGATTTTACAGAAGATTCTTTAAGAGAAAGTGTTTCTATTATTAGACAATCACCATATCTATTTAATACGACTATTTTTGATAATTTTAAAGTAGTTAAAGAAGATGTAACTTTAGAAGAAGTAAAAAAAGTATGTAAAAAGGCTTATATAGATGATTATATAGAATCATTACCAGATAAATATGATACTTTAATTGGTGAAGGTGGAGTTAATTTATCAGGTGGTCAGAAACAGCGATTAGCTATTGCTAGAACTCTTCTAAAAGATACAAGGGTTATTTTGTTTGATGAAGCAACAAGTGCTTTGGATAATGAATCACAAGAGTATATTAAGAAAACAATTGATAATTTAGTTAAAACTCATACGATAGTCATAGTGGCACATAGACTTTCTACTATTATGGATGCTGATATTATTTACGTAATTGATGATGGAAGAGTTAAAGCCTTAGGAACACATGAAGAGTTAATGAAAAAATCAGCTTTATATAGAAAGTTATATAGTCCTGAAGTGTTAGATTTCTAACTCTTTTTTTTTTGTAAAAAATTTGCGTAAATATAATCTTTTGTTTATAATGGTAAGGAGATTAGGGGGATTACAATGCTTAAAAATTTAAAAATAAAAAAAGGTTTGTTAGCTGGAACGATGGCTTTTGTAATTTTAGGTAGTGGGTATAAAATAGTTAAAGTACAAGAAGTAAATCGAGTGAAAGGTTATTTAGAAGATTTTTTGACTGCTGATGATTATGTTGATTTGAGTAAGGTTAGTAAATCATATAATATTAAAGATTTTAGTGGCGAAGCTTTAGCTAAAGCTTTAGCCGATAGTGATATAAAGTATGTGAGAATTACTGATGATTTTATTTATGATGGTAAGCACGTAGAACCTTTTAAACAAAAGACAGCCTTGAATTATAATAGTGTTTTAGGAATTGATGACAATTCAGAAGTTGTTTATCAAGGGTACGAGCCCATTAGGAATAATATAGATGGCTCAGTGGTTTATGATATCCCAGAAGGATATGAATTAACTGATATTAATGTTTTAGCAGAACCGGTTAGATATGATGAATTAAATTCTAAAGAAGTTGTAGTTGTTGAAAATGATTATGAGGATTCTTATAGTTTAACTTTAAGGAGGAAATAATGAGATTAACTGAATTAGAATGTAAATTTAGAAAAGTTACTGGTTATGATAAAGTTGATGATATTTTAGCTGTCGTTTTTTATGGAAGTCGTGTAACAAAAAATAATAACGCTACAAGTGATTTAGATGTTCTTGTTATTTCAAAGAAAAAAGGTAACTTTAAAAAGGGTTTTATAATCGACGGAATTAAAGTTGATTGTCAAATATATGGATTAGATAGTATTTATGATGAACTTTATGATAAAAAGATAGCGTCTAATGAATATTTTAAAGCTGTTTTACAAAATGGTTTGGTCTTAAAAAATAAAGAAAAGACAATTGAATTAATTCAAGATTATTTAAAGGAAATAGATGAGATTAAATTAAAAAAGAGGACGATTAAAAGGGCTAATAGAAGAGAATTAGTTACTTTTTATGAAGATTTTTCTAATAAGCAAGATGATTATAGCTATTTTAATTTATTGGAAATTATTAGAAAAAATTATCATTTTTTAAAAAAATTTTCATATATTAGCAGTTTAAAAGTTAGTAAAATTTATACTAATAAAGAAAAGTATGAAAAGGATTATTGCTTAAATTTACCGACTTCTGATTTTATAAAATTATATATGGAAGCAATAAAAGAAGAAGATTTTCAGAAACGAATGATCATAATAAAAAAATTGATGACTTTCTTAAATGTTTCTTTGGATTATGATTTTTTTGATATGCGACAAGAGTATTTCAAAATGTATTCGTTAAATGAAATAAGGATTAATCTACTTGTTTTTCATAATAAAATAATAAGTATAGAATCTTTATTACAAAAGAATGATTCCTATATGAAAGCAGGTTATTATATAGTTTTAAAGGAAATAAATGATTTTGTTGATTTTTTGATTTTAGATGATGATGTAAAAAAACAATATGATGAATTATTTAAAAGAGCTGTTTTAGAAAAAGATAATATAAATAGTGTATTTTTATTATGGGAAATATTTCATTTGATTGAAAATGGTTATCATTTTGATTATGATAATTATGTGTTAAAATTATGATGTAAGGTGGTATTATGGTAATTCAACTTGGGATGTATGAAGTTCCTTTAGAAATAATAAGAAAAAAAAATAAAAATATTTATTTTAGATTTAATGATGAAGGAATTTTAGTTGTTACATGTAATAGATTTGTTTCTGAAAAAGAATTAAGAAATTTAATTGTACAAAATGAAAAATCTTTATTAAGAATGTATGAAAAATATATGAAAAAAATGGAAAAAGCTAAACAATTTTATTATTTAGGTAAACCATATACACTAGTCTATGATGAAAACGTTAAAGAAGTAGAAATAAAAGAAGATTTTATCTACGCTAGAGATTCTAAAAAATTAGAACAATGGCAAAAGAAAGAATGTATGAAAATCTTTGAAGAGCGAGTAAATGTATTGTTACAACGTTTTAGTAATATACCATTATTTACTTTAAAGATAAGAAAGATGAAAACGAGATGGGGAGTAAATAATGTTACAAAAAGAATTATTACTTTAAATAGTGAATTATTACGTAAAGATGTTGATTTGATTGATTATGTAATAATTCATGAATTGTGTCACTTTTATGAAGCTAATCATAGTAGTAAATTTTGGTATCAAGTAAGTTTAAGGTATCCAGATTATAAAATGGCAAGAAAAAGATTGAGGGATTAGAAAATGGAAATAATAAAATCGTTACAAAATCAAAAAGTTAAAGAATTAAGTAAGTTAAATCAGAAAAAATATCGTGAACGTGAAGGTAAATTCTTAGTTTGTGGAGAACATTTAGTTGAAGAAGCTTATAAAACTGGATATTTAATGGAAGTTATTCAAACAGAAGATTATGTTGTAACTTATGATGTTTTAACAACTTATGTCAGTTATGATGTATTAAAAAAAATAAGTAACTTAGATGCCCCACAAAAGATTATTGGAGTATGTCAAAAAAAACAGAGTAATGAAATTGGCAATAATGTACTTTTGATTGATGATTTGCAAGATCCGGGTAATTTAGGAACTATTTTAAGAAGTTCAGTAGCTTTTAATGTAGATACAGTAGTTTTATCAAATAATTGTGTTGATTTATATAATGATAAAGTTATTAGAGCTAGTGAAGGAATGATTTTTCATATAAATATTATAAAAAGAGATTTAAAAGATATTATTTTAGAATTACATGATAAACAATATGTTATTTTGGGAACAAAAGTAGATGGTGGCACTAACTCAGATGATATAACTAAAGTTAATAAAATGGCCTTTATTATTGGTAATGAAGGAGCTGGTGTTAAACAAGAATTATTGAATGAATGTGATGATTATCTTTATATTCCTATGAATAAAGAATGCGAGAGTTTAAATGTCGGAGTAGCAACAGGAATTATTTTATATACTTTGTTTAGTAAGAGGGATGTTTAATGGAATATGTTTTAATTGGTAAAATAGTAAATACTCATGGTATTAAGGGTGAACTTAGAATAAAAAGTGACTTTTTGATGAAAGAGCGTGTTTTTAAAAAAGGAATGTCTTATTATATTGGAAAAGATAAAACTTTAGAAAAAGTAGTTTCTTATAGACATCATAAAGATTTTGAAATGGTTTGTTTTGAAGGGTATGATAATATAAATCAAGTCCTAAAATATTTAAAAAGTAACGTTTATGTTAAAAAAGCTGATTTATGTTTGAAAGATAATGAATATATTTTGGAAGAATTAATTGGATTTCAAGTAGTTGAAAATGAAGAGGTACTTGGTAAAATACAAGAAATAATGTATAATAGTAGTAATGTTTTATTATATGTTAAGGCAGAAAAAAATTTTTATATTCCAAATAATAGCCATTTTATTAAAAAGGTTGATATGTTAAAAAAAGAAGTTATTGTGGAAAATACAAAAGGATTGATACTATGAAAATAGATATATTAACTTTGTTTCCTGCTATGTTTGATGGTTTTATAAATGAATCAATTATTAAAAGAGCAATTGAAAAAGACTTAGTTGAGATTAATGTTATTGATTTTAGAAAATATAGTGAATTGAATAATGGTCAAGTAGATGATACTCCTTATGGTGGTGGCGGTGGAATGGTTTTAAGAATAGAGCCACTTTATAAAGCAATAACTACTTTAAAAGAAAATGATCCAGAAGCTAAAGTAGTGCTAATGTGTCCAGATGGTATAGTATATAAGCAAAAGTGGGCTGTTTCTTTAGCACAAAGTTCTCATCTGATTTTGGTCTGTGGTCATTATGAGGGATTTGACGAACGAATAAGAACGCTTGTTGATTATGAAATTAGTGTAGGAGATTATGTATTAACTGGTGGTGAATTACCGGCAATGATTGTAAGTGATAGTATTATAAGACTTTTAGATGGCGTTATTACAAAAACAAGTTTAGATAGTGAATCATTTACGGATAATTTATTAGATTATCCTACTTATACAAAACCACAAGAATTTATGGGAATGAAAGTTCCAGATGTCTTACTTAGTGGAGATCATCAAAAAATAAAAGAGTGGCGAGATGAAATGCGTATTTTAAGAACAAAAGAGAGAAGACCAGATTTATTTAATTAAAAGAAGGTGAAGTAAATGGCTGGCTACTTAGTTAATAAAAATCATAATGATTTAGCAGTTGTAGCAATTAAAGATTTAGATGGGTATAAATTTAGACCGCGAAATCGAGGCAACTATGTTAATGTAAGTCAAGTCACAATCGTTAATGGAGTCATGATTGATCGTATTTTGACCTTAAAGTTTGATAAAGCTTTTAAAAGATTAGTAGCAATGGCCATGCAAGTTATAAACGATGATGATGCGACTTCGGATGATGCACAAATTGTTTTAGATGAAGCAGAATTAGTTAAGGAAATATTAATAAATCGTTATAACAAATATTTTAAATTAGAAAAAGAACAATTATTATTAAAAAAATTACATGTTATTGAAAATGAAATTAGAATGAAAATGGTAGCCATAAAACAAAAGGCCCAATATTTAGAGAAGCAAGAACAACAACGAAGAGGCAGAAGTTTATAATTTTTTTAAAAAGTATATCTTTAGCTTGTAAATATACTTTTTTTTTGTTATAATCGTAATTGCTTCAAGGAAGAAAATCCGCTGAGTTTGATATTTATGATTTTCCGGTAAAGTAAAATAGATTGAGAAAGGAAGTATATTATGACAAATTTAATTGACAAAATTAATGCGAAGCATGTAAAAAAAGATATTCCTGAATTCCGTGTAGGAGATACTGTAAGAGTAGACGTATGGGTAAAAGAAGGAAAGAAAGAAAGAATCCAAGCTTTTGAAGGCTTAGTTGTAGCAAAAAAAGGTGGTAGTGTTTCTGAGACTTTCTCTGTACGTAAGAAATCAAGTGGTATTGGTGTAACAAGAGTATTCCCTGTTAATTCACCTGCTATTGATAAAATTACAGTAGTTAAGAAGGGCGTTGTAAGAAGAGCGAAACTAAACTTCTTAAAAGGCATGAGAAAAGAATACAAAGTAAAAGAAAGAAATTAATTTGGTTATTAAAAAAGTACTTTCACATTTCGAAAGTACTTTTTATTTGTTATCAATAATATTTTGATTACAAGTAGCATTATTTTCTTTTTCTGCTTCTAATAAACTATTTATTTCAGTATTACGATCAGCTGATAGAGTAATATTAAAATTATTGCTTTTAATTTCTTTTGATTGTAAACTAGTTACTTCATAATTATTATACAAATGTAATGTATTGTATTCATATTCACATTTTAATTGATAATTATTTTCGATTTGATTAAATTGGTAACAATAATTTTGTAACTCGGTATTTTCATCATCAGAGATATTGTCATAAGATAATTTGATTTCTTCATTAATATTAGAGATAAGATCATTTTCAGCTTGATATGTCGTATTATAAGAAGAAGTTCCAATAATTAATTTATCTTGTAAGGGGATTGCGTAGTTATTTATTTTAGTTAAATCTTCCTGACATGTATAAGATTTAGGTTCGATTTTTTTTATCGCATTTTTGCCTAATAGGACTTGTTCTGTTTCATTAACACCTTGTGCACGTTCAACGAAGAAAACGTTATAAGCCCAAAAAATGCATACACCTAAGACAACAACTAAAACAACTAACAGTAAAATTTCTTGTTTCTTTTTAGTAGCTTCATTTTGTTCTGGTGTTTTTTCTTCTTTTTTCTTAGGAGTTGCAGGAAGTGTACTTAAATCATTTAAATCAATTTTACCTTTATTATTTGGTGTTGTTGAAGTTTCGTTAGTTGTAGTAGTGTTTTCTTGAGCTACTGGTTGAACTACTTTCTTAGGATGTTGTTGTTCTTCACGAAGCTTTTCTTCTAGTGCTCTTTTCTCTTCTTGTTGTTTATGAAAATTTTCTGCATTTTGATTAAAAACATTGAATGCATCATCATTAAAAGAATCATTAAAATTATTTTGATTATTATTGCCGTTGTTCATTTTTATCATCCTTTACTCTTATAATTATAACATAAAAAATTGAGAAGTTTGAAAAATTAAATATTAAATATTAAAAAAATTAGCAAATAATTGTCTATTAAATTTTATTAGATGATAAACCATTTAATAATATGTTAAAATATAGAAGGTGAGACATATGGAAGAAAATAAATTTGTAAAGACTTTAAAAGAATTAATTCCTTATCTGATAATATTATTAGTAGTAATTCTGATAAGAACATATTTAGTTACACCGATTAAGGTTCAAGGACGTAGTATGTATCCAACGTTAACAGGTAAAGAATTTATGATTTTAAAAAAATATGACAAAGAAATAGAAAGATTTGATATTGTAGTGGTTAAAACTGATCATGATGATATTATTAAGAGAGTTATAGCATTACCTGGGGAGACTGTTGCTTGTGAGAACGGTAACATTTATGTTAATGGACGTAAGCAAGATGACAAGTATGGTAGTGGGGTCACGAGTGATTTTAAAAAGGTAACATTAAAAGATAATGAATACTTTGTATTAGGAGATAATCGTGAAGATTCATTAGATAGTCGCTATTATGGAGCTTTTTCAAAAGATAAAATTAAAGGTACAACTGACTTAGTTTTATTTCCTTTTAATAAAATTGGAATAGTAAAATAAAAAATTAAATAGATCGTATTTAATTTTTTTTATCTAAAAATATAATTGTTTACAATAGAAAAAATGTTATAATGGAAATGTTTTAAAATTTGGTAAAGGAGTGTTAAATATGTTAAAAACAGTATTATTTGCAACAGAAAATGAAAGTAAAGCAAAAAGATTTAGAGATGAATTATTAAAAAATGATATAAAAATGTTAACAGTAAATGATATTTCAGAGAAAATTGAGGTTGTTGAAAATGGTAATAATGCTATCGAAAATGCTATATTAAAAGCTAAAGCCTATGCAAATAAGATCAATATGCCAATTTTTGCAATGGATGACAATTTGTTTATAGAAGGAATTCCTGAAGATAAGCAACCTGGAATGTATGTAAGAAGAGTAAATGGGAAACGTCTTACTGACAAAGAAATGATAGAATATTATTCTTCATTAGCTCATCAATATGGTAAAAATGGTAAATTGGTAAGTCGTTGGGTGTATGGAATGGCCGTTATTAATAATAATGAAGTTTCAACTTATTCTTGGAGTAATCATGACTTTTATTTGATTGATAAAGTTTCTTCAAATATTAAACCTGGTTATCCTTTAGATTCAATATCAATTGATAAAGATTTAAATAAATATGTTTGTGATATAACAAGAGAAGAAAAAATAAAAGAAAATAAATTTGATAGTGATGCTATTACATTTCTTATAGATAAATTAAAATAAAATATAAATTTTATAGATGGTTATAAATAAAAAAATATAGCAATTTAAAATAAATA
>ERZ779835.41-NODE-41-length-35950-cov-6.116423_pt1 | contig 35950 bp, 53 predicted proteins | sample MGYA00511382_ERZ779835 | MGnify/ENA primary metagenome ERZ779835 (study PRJEB29588, sample SAMEA2150814) | human gut metagenome | biome: human gut; feature: human-associated habitat; material: faeces | place: Denmark | collected 2008/2010 ... | reverse complement strand
AGTTTCCAATCAAGAGTATCATTATTCCAAAGAATATATGGTCCTAAATTATAATTTCTAATAGTATTAGTAATATTACCATAAGGTGGTCTAACTAACTTTGGCTCATAGCTGGCTAAGTTTTTTACATACTTTTTAGTTTTAGTAATTTCCTCTACGATTGTTTCTTGTTTCATTTTGGTAAATGAACGATGAGAATAACCGTGAATACCAATTTCATTACCATTAGCTAAAGATTTTTGTAAAGTTTCCTTATAATCCAGATTCAATTTGTTACCAAGAACGAAAAAGGTAGCATGATAATTATATTCCTTTAATATTAGGTGCTATTGGTATTTTAGTGGTATTTTTCTATCTATTAGGTGTTAGTGGTTGGAATATCAATTTAATTTGGATAAGTATTGCTCAAGGTATTTTAGTTGCTGGTGGTTCAGTTTATATTAATAACCTATACAAACAACTAATCGTTAAAAAGTAGGTTATTATGAGTGAAGCAGTAGTTGTAGCTTTAATAACTGGAGTATTCGCTTTGATAGGTTCTGTAATAGGTAGTTTTGCAACAAAGAATAAAGTTGTAGACGATATTAAAACGGAAGTAACAAAAAATCAAGCTGTTACTGATGTTAAAATTGATGAACTAACTAGAGAAGTTAGGGAACATAATAATTTTGCTAAAAGAATGCCTGTTGTTGAAGAACAAATTAAAGTTATAAATCATAGGATATCCGATCTTGAAAAGAAATAAGTGAGGTGACTTAAATTGGCTGGTGGAAGAAGAAGCAAGTACGAAAGCAACATTTTACCTTATTTAGACTACATAGACAAACAATTAAATAATGGTGCTACAGAAAAGCAAGTTGCTAAATCGTTAAATATTAGTTATGCTTCTTGGAATAATTACAAGCTCCAGTTTAAAGAACTTGCGGATTTGTGTGCTAAACCTAGATGTCAATTGGTCGATCAGTTAAGAGGTAAATTAGTTGAACGTGCTTTAGGTACAAAAGTTGAAGAAAAGAAAACATATATAAAACAAGATAATGATGGTAAAGAAACAAAGTACACTGAAATTACAGTTAAAGAATTACCACCTGATTGTACTGCTATATTTGGTTGTCTTAACTTATACGATAAAGATTATGTTAAAGATAGAAAAAATTATGAACTTAAGCAGCAAGAGCTTGAGTTAAGAAAGCAATTAAATGTGAATAGTAGTTGGTAAGTTATTTATGTATGAGAATAGTAGTTGGTAAGTTATTTATGTATGTGAATAGTAGTTGGTAATATTTTTTTAAGTATATTAATACCCTTATGGGTATTGGTATAATGAAGTATATTAAGATGTTTATCCCTTTCTGCTTAGTATACTTCCTTATGCTAGTAAGTAATAACTAATATGCTAGAACATTGTTGTGGTACTGGAATATTATTAGGAGGTGCTATATGTACTACACTAATATGCATTCGTTCTATACGAGTAGAGATTGGAATGATTTATTAATCAATCTTAAGATGTCAAGAGTTAATAGTAATGGTGAACTTATTTGTGAGCATTGTGGAAAGACTATTGTTAGAAGCTATGATTGTATAGGACACCATGTTAAAGAGTTAACATTAGATAATGTGAATGATGCAAGTGTTAGTTTAAATCCTGATAATATAATGCTTGTGCATCATGCTTGTCATAATGAAATACATAAACGATTTGGTTCTTATACTAGACACGTTTATATTGTTTGTGGTGGATCACGAGAAGATAGAATGCAATGGGTTAATGATAATAGTGTAGCTGGTTGTTTAGTGTGTGAGATTGTCAAGATAAAAGAATGTATTTGTATTGGTGATAGTAATAGATGTGATGACAATGCTTTTGCTGTTCGTGATTTACTTATTGATATGATTAAATGTCGTAGAGGTAAATGGATTAATGCTTACGTTGTTGGCGAATACAAGTACAGTGGTGAACGTGAACGATTAGTAAATAGTTTAGGTGCAGAAATTATTGACTTGGATGATATCCCCCCCTATCAATAGTAAAAAAATTTACTTGAGGGACTGTACGGGGAGCCTATTTTCACACGCAACTGAAATTTTGATTTTTTGATTTTTGAAAAACTGAAATTTTTAAAAATTAGACACTATATATAAAAACTATAAAAATGGAGCGTCATTTTTAGATGGAAAGAAAGCAAGAATTACTAAAACTTTTTGATAAATCACAAACTAAAGAAATAGTTATCAATTTAATTGATGAAATGTTGTATTTAGAAAAAAGATTGGTCGATTATAAACGAGAACTAAATAATATTGCAATTACTCCACAAACAAAAGAGAAGTTTAAGTTTTATCATTCACTTTATGAAAAAAGCCTTTCGCAATATACCAACATTACAACTAAACTCGCAAGTATTTTGAATAAAGAAGAAGTTGGACAAGATTCGCCTTTACAAGCCTATTTCAAAAAATTAAAAGGTGATAAATAATGTCTTGGCTTGTTAAATATTATAAAGATTGCAAGCGTAAAAAAACTTTAGTAGGCGATAAAGAAGTTTTACTTCTTGTTGGTGAAGAAATGTTAATGGAACTTAATAATCTAATTGTTGATTTAGATAATCCTGAATATCGATACGATACAACCAAAAGCGATTTAATGATTGACTTTATGGAAAACTGTATTCGTTTAACTAAATCACCTTTCTACAATCAACCGATGAAATTAATGCTTTGGCAAAAAGCATTTATCGAATGTTTATATTCGTTCAAGATTTATGATAAAGATTTAGATAAATGGGTTGATAGGTTTACAGAAACGCTTTTATTGATTGGTCGTAAAAACACCAAAAGCGAAACCTCTTCAGCTATATGCCTTACTGAAATGTGTATTGGTGGTGAAGGTATGGATATTATTACAGCTTCCAATACTTACGATCAAGCATTAATCTTGTTTGAAGCGTGCGACACAATGAGAATGCTTATTGATCCAACTAATACAGACACTTGGAGAAATAGACAAGGTTTAACTTGTTTATATAACAATAATAAAATCCGTACTTTATCAGAAAGAACAAGAAATAAAGAAGGTAAAAACATTGATGATGCTGTTGTTGATGAAGTACATGAAATGCAAGATGATAGTTTAATAAATCCTATCGTTCAATCAATGTCAATTAAGGAAAATAAGAAACTAATCAAAATCACTACTGAAGGATTTACTAACGATGGTTATCTTGATAAGGATTTAATTAAGTATCGAAAAATTATTAAAGGCGAAGATACCTCTATTTCTGCTAAACGCTGTTTGCCTTGGCTATATACACAAGATTCAGAACAAGAGGTTTGGAATACGGACGATAACGGAATATCACAGGCTTGGCAAAAAGCAAATCCTACACTTATTTATAGGGTTAAGAAATGGTCTTATTTGCGTGATCAAGTTGATGAAGCAAGAAAAGATAAGACTAAGCGTATCTTCGTTCTTTCTAAAGATTTCAACTTCAAAATGAATAATGGTGAAGCGTGGTTAATGAAAGAAGATTACGATTATGAAAGCAGTTTTAATATTGAAGACTTTAGAAATTATTTCTGTTTTGGTTCGGTGGACTTAGCTGAAACAACCGACTTAGTGTCGGCTAAAATAATGCTTATTAAAAAGAGTGATCCAACCACTAAATACATATGTAGTCATTATTGGATTCCAGAAAGCAAACTAGAAACTAGTCCTGACACTCAAGCTGGTGCTAAGTATCGTGAATGGGCTAATGATAATTTACTTACAATTTGTCAAGGAAACGATGCTGATTTAGCAGCTGTTGCTGACTGGTTTTATAACTTTCAAGAAAAGTATGGTATTCGATTATTTAAATGCGGTTATGACCAAAGATTTAAAAATGAATGGATTAACCGAATGAATTATTACGGTTGGGAAGATAAGAAAGACTTAATAATGATTAACCAATCACCTGATATTTTACATACACCTATCAAGCAAGTAGAAGCTGATTTAAAAACTAAAAAGATTATTGGATTAAATGCAATTGATAAGTGGTGTCTTGGTAATGCTGCTTTAAAAGTTAATAATCAAGAGCGTTCTATTTTATGCAAAGTTGATGGAATGGCAAGTAAAAGAAAAGATGGTGCTGATACATTAGTATTTGTGCAAGAAGTCTACAATCGTTTTAAAAGCGACTTGTTAGATTATTTACCTGAATAGGAGGAAAAAAATGAATTATCCTAGTATTGTTGTCGAGCTTTCAAATGATATTAAAGAAATTGAAATAATTCCTATAGGTGATGTTCATTTTGGATCACCTGAATTCAATAGTAAATTATTTGATGAAACGATAGATAAAGTTAAAACGCAAGAAAATTTATATTGTATCTTGCTTGGTGATTTAATCGAATGCGTAACAAAAGATTCTGTTGGTGATTTATTCACTCAAGAAGGAACACCACAAACACAAGCAAATGCAATAATTGAAAAATTAAAACCAATAAAACATAAGATTTTGGGAATGACAAGTGGGAATCACGAAAATAGAGTTTTTAAATCTACTGGTTTTGATATCAGTTACTATATTGCTGATAGATTAGAAATATTAGATCGATACAATAAGAGTTCATTTATATTGTTCATAAAGTTTGGAATATATAGAGGAAACATAAAGAAAAAACATTCTTTTAGTGTTGTAATTTCTCATGGTGTAGCTTCTTCAACTAAGAAAGCTGGTAAATTAAATGCTTTACTTAAAATGAGTGAAGTTGTATCTGGTGCTGATGTTTACATTATGGGACACGTTCATGATTTTATATGTACTTATGAAGAAAACTTTATTGTTGATCCACAAAACAAACTTGTTAAATGTAAAGTTTCTTGTTTGCTTACTCAAGGTGCTTTTCTTGATTTTGGAGGATATGGATATGAAAAAGGTTATAAACCATTAGCTCAAAAATATGGAATTGTTACTCTTGGTTATGTTGTTAAACATAGAAATGATGAAAGGTATGTGAAAGTAAGGAGTTAGATATATGGGTATTTTAGATATATTTAGAAAAAATAAAAATAATAACAAGAAAGTAGCATTTTATCTTGATGGAAGATACCCTTGGTATTCACAATTTGGAAAAGATATCTTTTTAAGTGATGTTGTAAAACAAGCAATAATGAGTATCGTAAACGAACTTGTAAAACTTGATATGGTACATGTTCGTAAAAATAATAATGGTGAATACATAGGTGTTAATGGTGATATTCAACGAGTGTTAGATAATCCTAATCCGTTAATGACTTCTGTTGATTATAAAAGTAAAGTGTTTACTAATTTATTGTTAAATGAGAATGCTTTTGTTTATCCGATGTATGAAAATGGAAAACTAAAAAGTTTGTGGCCTTTGCAACCTGTATATGTTGAATGGCGAAAAGATCCAACTAATAACTTATGGATTTATATGAAGTTTGGTAATGGCTATGAATGTGAATTACCTTATGAAAATATTATTCACTTGAGAAAAGATTTTTCAGTAAGTGAATTTATGGGTGGTAATGAAGATGGAAAAGCCGATAATAAAGCATTGCTTGAAACACTAGAAATCAATAATGTTTTGTTAAAAGGTTTGGCTAAAAGTTTGAAAATGCAATGTTCTGTTAATGCTGCTATCAAAATGAAAACAATGGCTAATATAGACGCACAAAAACAAGAAATTACGAACTTTGAAAAGAAGCTCGAAAATAACGAAAGTGGTATTTTACCTTTAGATATTCAAACTGAATTTGTTCCAATAAATAAACAAATTCAATTGTTGGATGCAACAACGCTTGAATTTATCGATAAAAAGATATTAAGAACATTCGGAGTTAGTATTGCGATAGTTGATAGAGATTATACAGCAGCTCAATACGAAGCATTTTATCAATCAACTTTAGAACCTATTGTAAAAATTGCTGTTGAAGCTCACACAAAAGGCTTATTCAGTGCAAGAGAAAATGGCTTTGGTAATAAGATTATGTTCTATACTAAAGAACTGATCTTTATGAATACGCAACAAAAGATAGCGTATTTTGATATTTTAGTTGATAGTGGAGCTTGTTATAAAAATGAATTAAGAACAGCTTTTGGTTTAAGGCCTTTGCAAGAATTAGAAGGACAAATTGCTGAATCAAGTAATAAAACTAATGCTGAAAATAACAAAGAAAATAACAAAACAAATAGTGATCCAGGAGGTGTAGATAATGAGTAAAAAACAATTAGGTTTTTCAACAGGAAAAGGATTTATTGAATATCCTGAATGGAAAACTGCAACTAGTGGTGAATTAACTCTTACTAAGAAAAGAACTTATCAGTTCTACAGTGGTACAGAAATAATAACGATGATTTATTCAGAAGACCCTGTAAACGGTCACATAGGGAGTTTTACACCTTTCATATCCTATAATAATTCTGCACAAACGCTGAATATAGTAAAAGTGGAAATTAGAATCTCATTAGATGGAACAGTAACGTGTGTTAGAACAACTGATGCTATAAATTTGGAAACAAATAAAGATACTACTAGTCAATCTCAAGAGAATTTTATGTACCGTTGTATTGAATAGGAGGTGTAAGTTATGAATAAACCAAAAATTTATGGATTTTGTCAAGCAGGTTGTAAATGGGAAACAGTTCACAAAACTGATTTTGATAATTCGGTAACCTACATTAAACAAACTGCAATAGATGGAGTGTATTATTTAGATCCAATTGCTAATTACAAGATTTATAGCGGTGTACAATCTAATGCTTATACATGTCAAATTAAATTAGCTTTTAAAAAGAATAGTTTAGATTATGACTATACTTTTAATATTTCGGAATTTGATAACTATCGTACATATATATATTTTGAAATTTTATCATTACGAGCAACTTCTACTTTAGTAACAGTTGTATATGAAGTTAATGGCAATCGATATGTAGAAACAATTAGTGGAACAAACATTGATATTTCAAATGCAACTTTAAAAATTAGTGCTAACGAAGTATTAAAGTATAATCCAGATGCTGATATTACAGTTGATTATAACATTCTTAAATTAACAAATATAAGTATAGCTTCCAATAAGTGGACTGAAGATACTACTTATATCGGATATGGTTATAGTTATCGTGCAAGTATTTCAGTTGAAGGAGTTACTAGTGAAATGGTATCTGAAGTTACATTTGGATGTAATGAAGCATTGAGCGGTAATTACGCTCCTGTATGTGAAACATATGATGGTGGTATTTATATTTATTCAAAAGTAAATACTGCAATAAATATACCTAGTGTACTGGTGGTGAAATAATGGCTGTTGGAAGAACAAACGCTGGAAGTCAAGCAAAACCAGAAATATACGGTGTGGTTAACATGGTAAACGTAACCTATCATCCAACTTCAAAACTTTATGTTGAAGAACCACCTGCAGGAAAAGTTTTTAAAGATATTGAGTTACAAAAAGATATTTATCTAATACCTAGAAATATCAAAAAAGGTGTAAAAATTGAGGGTGTTACTGGAACTTATGAAGGAAGTGGATCAACAATAAACACTGTTACAATGACAATTAATGCTGTTGGTTCTGATGTAACAGTTTATTTTAATTATTTGAATAATGGTGATATTGATGTTAATGAGAAAACACTAGCTTTAGGGGAAAGTGAAAGCTTTGAAGCTATTAAAGGAACTATGGTATTTTTCAAAGGAAATATACCTAGTGATATTACGAGTAACGCTCAATTAATAGGTGATGGTGTATATCAAATTATGGGTAATGCAACATTTACATTTGAATAAAAAGAGGTGAAATAAATGAATGTAAAAAGAATAAATTTAACTGGAACAACTACAAAGATTGAATTTGCTGATAAGTGTGGTAAATGGTCGGTAAAGAATTTTACTGATAATGATATTTTTGTAGCTTTTGAAGTTGGTGAAAATAATGAATTAGATGAATCTACTTCAGTTAAAATTAAATCAAATTTTGGTCAAGTAGTATTTAATAACGAAAGATTGCAATTTAGTAGCGTGTATGAAAAAAATGCTATTTATATCAAAGGCACTGGTGAAGTAGAAGTGCAACAATTATGCTTTCATTAGGAGGTAATAATAATGGCTGAAAATATATATTTTCCTTTAAGTGGTGCTGGTGGTGGCGGTGGAAGTGAAGCTGCTCCTCATATTACAATCACAGTTGATGACTTAAAATATGATTACAGTGGAACTTTAACCGCAGAACAATTAGCCATCTTAGCTGAAGATAATGCTTACATTAATTTTGATATAGTAATTTCAAGCGATGAAAAGATAAGATTTATTTTAAATAAAACTGTAGTGATACCAAGTGAAGGCACTCCTACTAATTATGTATTTGCTGCTGCAATTAATCTGGGTGAAGGCGAAACTATGACATTTTCTTTATTAATTACTGTTGAAGATTCATCTTATATTGGTTCAGTGTTTAATCCAGAGTTTTATCTAAAGGGTGTAAAAGTTAATGGAACAGAATTAGATTCACCTAATAATATAGCAGAACTTAATCTTAAAACAATTAATAGTCAATCAATAGTCGGAACAGGAGATATAACTGTTGAAGGTGGTGCTGAAGTAATTGAAAAAGGCATTAACTTAATTACAAACAAATTCACTACAGTATTGACAGCTGAGGAATTTAACAAATTGAAGAATAATGAAGCTGTTATAAAGGTTACAACTACATACTTCGATATTATTCCATTAGTTTTATATGGAAGCAATCCATCTGTAATAAATGGAACTGCTATTGGTAGTGATTATGATATGTTAGTATATGCTATTCCAAGTCCTTTAACAGACGATCCAGCAGTATATATAATATCAATACAATCAAATACATTAGATTCGTTTTCTATAAAAACTATACAAGTTAATGAACCAGTATTAGGAAATTCATCTACAGATACTTATGGTGCAATATCAACTAATCCTTTACTTGGTTTTCCTTCTGAAGAGGCCGATATACCACAATTACACATGTCTAAGAGTATGTATATAGGAAAAATTACTCCAATAAATGATTATACTGGCTACACTTGGAACGCTGGAACAGATAATAAGCATCTTACTTTTGTAAATGAATTGGCTGAGATATTGAATTTAGAAAGTGATAATACAAATTTTAATACTTTCGAAGCAGTATTGAAGCTTAATGAAAATAATCCAAATGCTTCAGCCATTGTAAAGAAATATTATTCATGTATTTTGCATATCTCAAGCAACACTTCTAATTCTTCAGAAGGAACATTCACTATATATGATACTGCTACTAATAAAATAACATATGTAATATTAAGAATATATGCTTATCCAAATGCTTCAGATACTTTCGTAATAGATTATTTAAAAGCATATCAAGATGGTGCGGAAATAACTTCAACATTTGCTAGTAAAATAGAAGCAATTTATTTGAATTTATTATAAAGAATGAGGTGAGAAAAATGAAAGATGAATTTGTAAAACGTTCGCTCAAATGTGAAGTGCGAGCTGAAAAAACTGAAAATAAATATACTATTAAAGGTTTACCAATAGTATTTAATAGTGAAACTGATTTAGGTCCTTTTAGAGAAAAGATTGCCTCAGGTGCTTTAGATAAAACGGATCTAAAAGATGTACGTTTTTTAGTAAATCATGATTTATCAAAAATACCTTTAGCACGTTCGAGAAATAACAACGCTAATTCAACAATGAGATTAAAAGTTACTGAAAGAGGTTTAGAAATCGAAGCTGATTTAGATGTTGAAAACAATTCTGAAGCTCGTTCATTATATTCAGCTGTTGAACGTGGCGATATTAGTGGAATGAGTTTTATGTTTAGTATTCGTGGTTATGAATGGACCGATGTTGATACAGATAGTCCTTTAAGAACTATTACTGATATTTCACAAGTAGTTGAAGTATCGGCTGTTACACTTCCTGCTTATGAAAGCACTGAAATAAGTGCTAGAGATAAGACAGCACTGGATAGTGCAAAGGCATCGCTGGATAGTGAGCGACAAAAAAGAGAGCTTGAACTCTTAAAAGAAAAGGCAAAATGGCTATAAAAATTTTAGCCGAAACATACCCTATGGGGTATAATTAAAATATGGAGGATGAAAAAAATGAAAGAATTTTTAAAGAAATTAATTGCTTCTAAAGAAGCTCGTGCAAAGGAAATTAAAGAACTTATTCAAAAATCAACAAGCATTGATGAAGTACGTTCTTTAGGTACTGAAAAAGAAACTGTTGAAACTGAACTTGCTGAAGCTCGTTCACAATTACAAGCTATTGAAAATGATGAACAACGTAATGCTGGTTTTAATCCAATGCAAACTGTTGGAACATATTCAGTAGATAATCAAGTTGCAAGAAATGAAAATCCAAGAGCAACAATGGAATATCGTACTGCATTTATGAACTATGTTCAAAAAGGTATTTTAAGTGATTTACTTCAAAAACGTGCTGATAGTGAAAATGTTAGTGGTGATTTAGGTATTCTATTACCTGAAACAATCGTTCAAGAAATTATCAAAGGTGTAGAAAAAGTTTATGGGCAACTTTACTCAAGAGTTAAGAAAACTAACCTTAAAGGCGGTATTAAATATCCTATTGGTAGTTTTGGTGTAAAAGTTTATTGGGATGGAACTGATGGAACTGATGGAACTGATAAAGAACATGGTGTTTCTGAAAAACAAAAAGCTGGATTAGTAGATGGTTATGTTGAATTTACTTATCATATTGGTGAATTCCGTATCGCACAATCATTACTTCAATCAATCTTAACAGTTGATGCTTTTGAAAAAGAAATTGCTAATGCAATTGTTGAGGCTTATTTGAAATCAATGGATACTATCATTTTAAATGGTGATGGTGTAAAACAAGGTACTGGTATTTTAACTGAAGCTAATAAACCTAGTAATTCACGTATTCCAGCAGCTAACGTTATTACATTTAGTGCTAAAGACATGGCTGATTGGTCAGCATGGCAAAAGAAAGTATTCGCTAAAATTCCTCTTTCTATGAGAAAGTTAAGACCTGAATTTGTATTTACCGTTGAAACTTGGGAATCTAATATCTTAACTTTAGTTGATACAAACAATAGACCTGTTTATCGTGAAACTTACAATCCTGTAACTGGCGATGAAACAGCAACATTCAAAGGTCGTGAAGTTGTATTCGTTGAAGAAGAAGGTATTAAATCATTTGATTCAGCTGCTAAAGGTGAATACTTTGGTATGTTATGGGTTCCTGAAAAAGCTTATTCTGTTAACACTAATTTAGAATTCTCTTACAAAAAATATTTTGATGAAAATACTAACCAATACATTACTAAAGGTTTAGTAATTGTTGATGGTAAAGTATTAGATCCTAAATACATTTATCTATTAAAGAAAGGTGAATAGCCTATGCTTATAAGAGATTGTTTAGCTAAAGTGATTCAGCTAGTTAGTCGTAATACTTTGAAAGTTGAAGATTTTAAAGATTGCGAAACAACTTGTGATGTGTTAGATACGTTTGTAAATAAATATCCAGCTAATGTTATTTTTACAGGAAAATTAGGCGATACAACTGTTACTTCTTCAATGACTGTTGTAGTTAAAAATGCAAAAGGTGAGACTATTACAAAAGGTAGTGACTATTACGAATTACCTATTGGGAAGTATACTTATAGTGCTTCATACACTGGTGCAACTGCTATTACTGATGAAGAGTTTGAAATTACATTAGATGATATTTCTCAACCTTCAGCAAAAACTATTGATATTGTTTTTGAAGCTGCTGCATAGAATTAAATGTGAGAAAGTGAGCGTTATAATTAACGCTCACAACCTCACGAATTGGAGGTGCTTATGACTAAAAATGAATTGTTATCAAAAGTTAAAATAGCTCTTGGAAATATACCTAGTCAATTAGATGAAACTATTAAATTATATATTGATGAAACGATTCAATATATGAAAAGTGCTGGTGTTCCAACTAAATTACTAGCTGAAGAAAACATTGATGAAAGGTGTATTGGTTGTATTAGTAGAGGTGTTGCTGATTTATGGAATTACGGAAATAGTGATACTAAATTAAGTGAGTACTTCTATCAACGATGCGATCAATTAAGACATGAGGTGTTAGATAATGAGTAAGCAATATCAACCACAAACACCTTTCAATGTTCCATTTAAAATCTTAAGTTCAACAATGAGCAAAGTTAATGGAGTAAACACTCTTACTTTTGTTGAAAGTGAAGAAGTTTATTTTTGTAGTGCAAGAGCTTATGTTGGAAGTCCTAAAAACATTAATGATTTATCAGCTGAAGAAGATACTTTAACAATTGATACCTACTTCATTCCGAAACTTAAAAAGAATGATCGAATAAAATTAATGGATGATGACAGCACATGGGAACTTAAATTGTCACCTGAAAATATTAATAGAAGGAATCAATATAGTAGATTTAAGGTTGTGAGAGTTCATGGCTAAAAAATATCGTGGTTCATCAATCAAGCGTGGTAATTATGTTGAGATGTATGGATTTAAAGAACTACTAAATAAAATTGAAGATGCTGGTGGAAGAGTTGATGAAGCTATTAAGAAATGTGTTGACAATTCGCTAGAACAAGTCGGAATGAAAACGCAACTCTTTATGTTAGAACATAAAGATACAGGCGATACTTACGAAAGTTATAACAAACTAAAAACTGAAATTAAAAATAACAAAGTAACTTCAATGGTTGGTTATGCTGTTAAAAAAGGTGGTTTACCAGCTATTTTCTTAGATATTGGAACACCTAAACAAACACCTTATTTCTTTAGATATTATGCTGTTGAAAATAGTCGAGAAGAAATAAAAAGAATTCAAAAAGAAACTTTAGAAGAAATATTAAAGGAGTTGAAATAATGCAAGAATTGTTTGATTTGTTTGAAGAAATTGGACTACCTTACTTTAGACAAGGTTCGTTGTCGGATAAAGAGTATCCTAATTCATTCTTTACTTTTTGGAATATTGATACTCCTTTTATTAAGTTTAGAGATAACAATTCTAAAAATTATGTTGAATATATTCAAGTAGGATTTTACACAAATAATGCGAACTTGATTTATTCACAAATGGATGATTTTATAAATCGTGCAAAACAAAAAGGCTTTATCTTAGAAGGTAAAGCAAAAGATACTGATGCTGATCAAGATAACTATTTTGGTAGATTAGTATATTTAAGAATTATCAAGGAGGAAAATTAAAAATGAGTAAAAAATACGCAGATTATCGTGGTTTAAGAGGTTTAGTTGCTGCTGAAATTATATCTGATGATGGTTCAACATTTACTGCTGAAAAGTGGAAAGAACTTGAAGGTGCTGTTTCTTGTTCGGTTGAAGGTGAAGAAAGTTCAGCTCCAATCTATCGAGATAACTTACCAATTAGAAATATCACAAGTGAAGGACCTGATACAGCAACCGTTAATATGGATGTTTTAGCAAATAAAGTACGTGCTTGGTTAGAAGGTAGAACTTATAGTGAAACAAATGATGTTTACATTAAAACACCGAAGAAAGTTAAGAACTTTGTGTTTGGATTTATTGGTAAGAAAAGTGATGGAACTGAAGAAGCTGTTATCATGTATAACACAACTGTAACTGGTGGAAATGAAGAACGTAATACTGAAGATGATGGAACAGATGTTACAACGGTTGAGTATGTATTTACAGGTGCTTACACAAAAACTAAGTTTAATTTAGGAAGTCAACAAGCTCCTGATAATCAACCTGTTAAACGATTGGTTGTTCCACTATCAACTACTGTTACTGAAGAAGCTTTATTTGGTACTTTTACTGATGGTGTATCAAGTATTGATCCATTAACACCAGCTGAAATTATAGCATTATCTTAATAGAAAGGATTAATTAGAAATGGAATTAAAAATTAACATTTATAAAACAAGACTTTGTAGAGAAGTTGAAAAAACTGTTACTGCTAATGCTTTCGAGCTATCAACTGGAGTTTGTGAAGATGTTTTAAATATAATTAATATTGATTTATTTGAAGGTGGTTTTCAAGCGTTATCAGATGAAAGTCAACAAGAATTAGCTATTGATTTAATTAAAAAAGGTTATCCATTTTTTATTCAATTAATTAAAGAAATATTTGAACTTACTGATGATGAATGCAAATGTCTTGCAATTTCTGAAATAGCAAGAGTTGTAATGGATATTGTTAAATACGCATTTTCACAACTTGCTAACTCACTTGGCGGTAAAAACTCAAAAAACTAGCAAAAGGGAGGGGGAAACAATCAACCTCCCTTTATGATATTTTATTTGATTTACAGCTTAGTCTATGTGAAAGATTTCACTTATCACCTTTTGAAATAAGGAAAGAAAGATTTAGTGAGTTTTGTTTGTTAGTCAAACGATTATCTAATCAAAATAAAAAAACAAAGAAATCAAAGAAATCAGCAAAGGATGATACCAAAGTATTTATCCCTGTAACTGATTATAAATCAATTAAACAAGGGGGTGAGAATTAATGCCTGAAGAAAAGAATTATATTGGTGTCGCTATGGGATTGGATGTTACCGATCTAAAGGCTGGTCTTTCGGAAGCAAACAAACAAATTCAATTAGCTAATAGTGAATTTAAAGCCGCTTCATCAGGTATGGAAGATTGGACTAAATCAACCGATGGATTAACTGCTAAAGTAAAGCAATTAGATTCAGTTTTAGAAATGCAAAAATCTAAACTTGCTGGTTTAGAAGCTGAATATGAAAAAGTTGTTAAAACTCAAGGTGAAAATTCTGAAGCAGCTAGAAAATTAAAAGTACAAATTAATAATCAACAAGCAGCTGTTAATTTAACACAAAAGGAATTTAATAACTATTCCAAAACATTAAAAGAAGCTGAAAGCGGAAACATTGATTTAACCAAAACAACTTTGAAAAATGGTAAAGCCTTGGATGAACAAGGTGATAGTGCTGAAAAAAGTGGTAAGAAATTAGATGGTCTTAAAAATGTTGGTAAAGGCGTGGCTAAAGGTTTAGCGGCCATTGGAGCAGCTGTTGCTGGTACTATTACAGCACTTCTTTCTTTAGCCGAAAGTACTAGAGAATTTAGAGAGGATCAAGCGAAATTAGATTCTGCTTTCAAAGGTGCTAGTTTAAGTGCTGAATCAGCGAGTAAAACTTATAAAACTTTATTTGGAATAATTGGTGAATCTGATACAGCAGTTGAAGCATCTCAACAAATTGCATTACTTGCAAATAGTGAAGAAGAAGCTGCTAAGTGGGCGGATGTTGCAGCAGGAGTAGTTGGTACTTTTGGTGATGCATTGAAAGCGGAAACTTTCTTTGAAGCGGCTAATGAAACAATTAAGTTAGGTGAAGCAACTGGTGCTTTTACACAAATGTTAGAAGGAACAGGTGCTAGTGTAGATGACTTTAATGCGGGTTTAGCCGCTTGTACTACAGAAGAAGAAAAACAAGCATACATGCTTGAAGTAAGTAATAGATTACTTGGTGAAGCTGGTAAAGCGTACAATGAAACAGCTAAAGATATTATCGAAGCACGAGAAGCTGAAGCTAATTTAACACAAGCTATGGCTGATTTAGGTGCTATTGCTGAACCTATCATGACTACTATTAAAAATCTAACTGCTGATTTACTACGAGAAATAAAGCCTTTTGTAGAGCTTATTGGTAATGGTTTAAAAGGTGCTTTGGAAGGAAGTGCTGGAGCAACTGATACTTTGGTTAAAGGTATTGGTGGCCTTTTAAATATGTTAGTTGAAAAAGTATCTAATACTATTCCTACTATTTTAAATATCGTTTTGCAATTAGTACCACAATTAGTCGAAACGTTACTTAATTCATTACCTAGTTTATTAAATACCATAATTGAATTAACTGTTCAAGTAATTAATATGTTGGGTACTTTATTACCAGATATTGTAAGTAAGATTATTGAAATTGTACCAATGTTAATTGATTCTTTACTTGCTGCTATACCACAATTAATTCAAGCAGCTGTTCAATTTTTACTTGCTATAATTGAAGCAATACCTATTTTAATAGAGCAATTACTAACTGAATTACCTAATATAATTCAAACAATTTTAGATGCTGTTATAAATGCTTTTCCTTTACTTATTGAAGCAGCTATTAAGTTATTTAATGCAATTATTGAAGCAATACCTATTATTATACAATCATTACTTCCTGTACTACCTACAATTATCAATACAATAATTAATTTCTTGATCCAATCAATACCGTTGCTATTAGAAGGAGCTATTCAATTGTTTATGGCAATTTTACAAGCTATCCCTCAAATATGTGCTGAATTGATTATACAAATGCCTACAATCATTAGCACAATTGTAAAATCGTTGCTTGAAGGTATTCCTGATATGATAAAAGCTGGTGCTGATTTAATTGGTGGATTAATGGAAGGTATGTTTGATTTTGATATTTGGGGTTCAATTCAAAAATTAGGCGATAGTATTGTCACTGGATTTAAAAATTTCTTTGGTATTAATTCACCATCAAAATTAATGGAAGATAGAGTTGGTGAATTTTTAGGTGAAGGTGTTGGTGTTGGTCTTATCGATTCAATACCAAAAGTTAAAAAAGACTTAACAAAATTTAGTGATTATGTAACGGATAATTTAGGAAATATTAAATCTAACTTATCAATAAATAGTGATGTTATCAAAGGTAAAAATAGTAAGGGATCTAATAATCAATCTAATAATTATCAAGTTGATGCAAGCATGACAGTTAATTATAACGGTACTCTTTCTAGAAAAGAATTAAGAAAGCTAGAAAACGATAATGATCGAAGACTTTTAAATAAATTGAAAACAGGGGTGGTGTAAATGATTAAGTTGGAATTAGAAAATGAAAGCAAAAATGTAATTAATATTGATGATGATGTTAATTATCAATTAATTTCAGCGACTGGATTTACTTCACCTTCTGCTGAAATTTTTAGGAGTAAATCGCCTAACAAAAAAGGAAGTAAATATAATGGATCAACATTAAACGAAAGATATATTACGTTAGTGATTAAGATATTAGGTGATGTTGAAGTTAATCGAAATAAACTTTATGCTTGGATCGATAGCGAACAATATGTAAAAATTAATTATCAAAACAAACTTAAAAATGTTTATTGCGAAGGGTATATTGAAGAAAGTGATATACCAATGTTTGATGATAACGAAACAATTGCTGTTAATCTTGTTTGTCCTGATCCTTATTGGAAAGATTTAGAGAGTATTTATACTGATATTAGTACATTAGTGAGTGAGTTTACTTTTCCATTCGCAATTGATAAAGAAGGTATTCCATTCTCAACAATATTAAGTGATAATCAAGCAAATGTATTTAATGCTGGTAATGAAACAGGAATAATGATTCAAGCTATATTTAGTGGTAATGTTACAGGATTAAAAATATTTAATGGTAATGATATTTCACAATATATCAAGTTCAAAAATTCACTTACTTTCAACGAAGGTGATTTATTAGATATCAATACTGATTCTTCACCAAAAACAATTACACGAATAAAAGCTGATGGAACAAAAGAAAACATTTTGAAGTATGTTGATGGAAGGCCATTTTGGTTTACGCTTAAAAAAGGTAATAATGTTTTTGGTTACGAATGTAATGATGAAACTTTGGTTGACTTAAAAATAATGTTTAATAACAAGTATCTTGGAGTTTAGCTATGGAATTACTTATTTTAAACAATAACTATGAAGCGATTACTACTTTAGAAGATGTAGAATCGGTTTTATGGACAAAAAAATTTAATGATGTTGGTGATTGTGAATTATATCTTTCATGTAATAAAGAAATGTTAGAAATGCTTAAAATGGATTATTACATTTATCGATACGATGATGATATGATGTGTGTTATTAACGATCGATTAATTGAAACATCTGTTGAACAAGGTAATTATTTAACTATATATGGAATAGATGTTGCTAGTATATTAAGTGGTAGAACTATTTGGCACACTATCAATTTTACAGGTACGGTTGGAAATCTTATTAAAAAAATTTTGAATGATAATATTATTGATCCAGGATCTGATTATTCAAATAGAAAGATAAGTAATCTTGTTTTTGATGATACTAATATTGATGAATTTAATGATAATATAACAATTCAACTTACGGTTGAAAATTATGTTTTAGATGTTATTAAAGAACTTTGTCAACGATACGATTATGGATTTAAACTTACTTTTGATATCGATACAAAGAAGTTTATTTTTAAACTTTATAAAGGTACTGATAAATCGAGTATGGAAAATGATGAATATGTTGAGTTTTCAAATGATTATGGAAATATTTTGAGTACTGAATATGAAGAGGATAAAACTGTTTACAAAACGGTTGCTCGAGTTGGTGGAGTTGAAGCTGAAGATGGAACTCGTTTATTTGTAAATGTTGTTCGTGGAAATGAAAATATAGGACTTAACCGAAAAGAACTTTTTGTTGATGGAAGTAGTGTCAAAAATGTAATGAGTTTAGAAGAAGTTCAACATTTATATCCGGGCGGAACTATTAGCGGATCTTCTTATGTTAAAGATGGTAATGTAATTGCTAAAAAAGAAGCAAGTGGAAATAATTATAAATTAGAAGATGATTATTATGCTCCGCTTTTAACAGAATTAGGAAGAACCGCTTTACTTAATTATAATTTATCATTTTCTTTTGAAGGTGAAATTGACACTATTGATAGTTACGAATATAAAGTGGATTATAATTTAGGCGATATTGTAAAAGTCATTAATGAGTATGGAATTAGTGCAAATGCTGTTATTACTGAAATTTTAGAAAGTGATGATGAAAACGGTTATAATGTAGAACCAAAATTTGAGTATAAAGGAGTTGATAATTAATGCCTATTTATCAAGAAATAAAAACATATAAGAGTGGTTATTACAACCATTCAGCCGCTTTACCTAGAAAATATAATGCTGAAGATATGAGTAATCTATACATTGGTTTATTCAAAAATGGTGTAAAACCAGCTGAAGATGGAACGCTTGGAAGTGATTTAGCTGTTAAATATGTTAGTGGAATGACTATAAATGTTGCTATTGGTAGTGGATTCTTTGGTAATAAGTTTTTCATAAATCAAAGTGCATACAATATTACATTGGACCAAGCAACAGCTTCTAATAGATACGATTGTATAATTATACATGCTGATTCATCTGAAGCTGTCAAAGATACAAGTATTATTGTAAAAAGTTTAGATCATGTTCCAACTATAAATGATTTAATTAGAAATGATATTGTAAACGAATATTGTTTAGCTTATATAACAGTTGCTGGTCAATCTTCAAGTATTTCACAAACTGTAATAACTGATATGAGAGCGAGTGAACTTTGTGGTTTAATTTGTGGAGCGTTCGAAGGCTTTGATAGTGATGAATTATATACTCAATTTACAGCAGCCTTTAACGAATGGTTTGAAAGTATTAAAGATAATTTAGTTGCTAATGCAACACTAATTAGATATTATTCAAGCGAATATATTACAACCGTTGTTAATGAAAAAAATATTCCTATCGGCATTAGTCAATATGATAAGAATTTAGATAGTTTAATTGTTTACGTAAATGGTTTAGTTTTAAATCCATTAAGCGGATACACAATTACAAGTAATAGTCAAGTACAATTAACTTTAGCACTTCCTGTCATTGGTACTAAAGTACAATTTGAAGTTTTTAAATCAATTAATGGATCACAAGCTAATAGTGTAGTACAAGAAGTTGGTGTATTACAAAATCAAATGACAGCTGTTGAAAATAAATTAACATACTATTATTATTGCAACGGTACTAATGACAATATTCAAATTAGTAATCTAGTTAAAGCTTTCTTAAATGCTGGTGATGATTACAGAACAATGAAATTACATGTAATCGGTACTATTGGAATGACTACACCAGCACAAGGAACTGGAGTAAGTGGTAGTCCTTATTCTTGGTTTGATTTTAATATTCAAAGCAATAGAAAAGCTATTGTAGATTTTTCAAGTTGCAGTCAAATAGCACCAACAATAACTGATAGCACTTATAATGTTGTTTTTCACTCAAATAATAATATGCACGTTATAGGAGCAAATGTTGTAGCTGCAAATACTGCAACTAATACCATTATTAGAATTTCAAATACAACGAATGGAGTAGTATTATTTGAAAATTGTCGTTTTTACATTACAGGTTATAAAGATAGTTTAATTGCTTTAAGAGGTACGTTTAATAATTGTCGTGGATCCGTAGCAAATGTTACTGAAAATAGTTACTGCTTTTTACCAGCCTCAAATAGTGTAGTTAAAATTAATGGTGGCGAGTATTACGCATACACTGGCGAAAGTACAAAACAAAGTGCAATTGTCGGACAAAGTGGAACTGATGCTGTTAGTATTTTGTATGGTGTAAGCGGTCCAACGTTAGCAAGAAGTGGCTATTATCAAACCAATTCATTAATACAATATATGGGCGGCGGTATTTTAAATTGTACTGATTTAATAAGCGAACTTCCATTAGTTGTTGTTGCTGGAATTTCAAATATTAGAGGTACGATTGCAAAAAGTAAACCTAACGTATTGTAAAAGCAAAAGACACTCTTTACGAGTGTCTTTATTTTTTATTTACTTTTTAATTCTTCAATGAACGATTTCAATTCTTCTTTACTATAGATATTATTCATTGCATTTCTTACTTCATATATTTCTATTTGATCATGTACGTTTCTTTCATTATAAAGTTCAATTTCTCTTTCTAAAATCACTTTTAAAGTTTCTAAATCAAATTTGTTATACATTTTGTTTCCACCTTTGTTTTGTATTTTTATAAGGTTTATCTCTTAACCTTATATATTTATTATACTGCAAATGAAGTACTATTACAAGAGAAAAGTATCTTAAAAAGATAAATTTATTTTTAAAAAATATCTTAAAAAGTCTTGTGTTAGTGCTTCAAATGTAGTATAATAAATTTAAGAGGTAAGGCAATACCTCAATAAAACTAAAGGGGATTTACAAAATGAAATATCATATCACACAACTAACAGCTTACGAAAAACTAGGATACATTGACTTTGAAGATTATCTTAAAGACATAATCAAAGAGCAATTAGAAGAAGCTGAATTTCACGAATTATTAAATACTTATAACGAATATTGCACTAACAACCAATACGAAGAATACTTTTCAAACGATGAAGACTTCTTCCAAACATTCTTTGGAACAATGATTGAAGGTGTTCGAGCAACACAATATGGTGATTATAGATTTTATGATGATTATGTTCAGTTTAACGGATACGGAAACGTTGATAGTTATAGTTCGGATCAAGTCGAACAAGAAATAAAAACTGATAACAGCTTCATCCAATACTTACTCGATTGGCACGATGATTATCATTTTATCGATATTGATAACTTGATAGAACATAAAGAAGAGCTGTTGAAAGAAAGTTATAAATTAATCAAACAAGGTTATTAATTAGTAAGAGGGAGTGAGAAATCACTTCCTTTTAAAATTTTTGTAAAAATTTTCAAAAAATGAGTCAAAACTATTGACAATATACTACAATTGTGGTATAATATTAGTGTAAATAGTTGATAGCGACTATTACAGAAAGAAAGAGGTATTAAATATGTGGTTTAAACCAATGACAAAAGAAGAAAAAAATCTAGTGAAGGCAATAGTTAAATTACATTTTGCAAAAGGCTGGGAAAAACCAAGCGAGTATGAGTTATATCGTCTATATAATATTTCTGATAGAGATGAATTGGAGAAATTAATTGATAAGTTATGGAATGAGGTTAACGCTTAACCTTAAAGCGTACTTTCTTAAAATCAGCGTTGGATGGTTGCAACTCCATCATGTGAAAGGTTGAGCAAGAAAGAGAGTAAAATTATGAAAAAATGTGTACTTTGCGGAAAAGAATTTAGTGGTTATGGAAATAATGCTGAACCACTTGCAAAAGGTTTATGTTGTGATGAATGTAATCAAAAAGTTGTGCTAACAAGAATTATTTTAACAAATAAATAAAGGAGGTAAAAATATGAAATATTATGTAAGTACAGAGTATTTTAAAAATCAAGGTTTAGGATTAGAATTTGTTGCTTCAGATTGTGAAAATACTGAAATAACCAAAGAAGAAGTTGATAAATTAAATTTAAAACGATTGTGGGATTTTGATAAGGAATTTCATAAAACTATAAAATTAAAATGTGTTGAAGAAATTGATGATAACAATGATATTTATATCTTAGGTTATTACGAAGATTAATTAAGGTCTTAAATTGTGGAGTGCAATTGTAGATAAAATTTAGCTGAAGGAAAACAGCGAAATCTTAAACCACTTAAAATTCAATCAATTAGTTAAAAAGTATTCCGGCGATTAAAAACACTCCTTTTAATTGCTAAAAAGAAAGAGGTTAAAAATGACATTAGAACAAATTATTAAATTATTAAAAACGGATGGAATCAATTCAAAAAAATTAGTACGTGAAATGTTAGAAAACGCAAGTGAAAAAGAGTTATGGGAATTAAAAAGATCCATTAGTCAAGCAATTGCAGAAAAGAGGTCAAAATGAGAACTATTAAAGAACTTTTAAAATATTATGATAAAAAGTTAAGACCTAAGTCAAAAAGGAAGGTGAAATGAATGACTTATATAGTAATTGAAAATAAGAAAACTAGAAAAAGAACTTATTTTACAACAAGAGCAGCTGCTATCGAATTTATCAAAAAAGAAAATCCAGATATACCTACAAAAGTGCTTAATAGCTGGAAAACAAATGATATTATTCTAGAATATTTAAAAGATTATAATGTTGTGGTTTTGGTATAAATATGATTACATGCGTTCAATTAATTACAGCTATTTTAAGTAAAAGTAGCGAATATAAGAAAAATGTGCTTTGGAGTAAAAATAAAGATCGGCTTAAAAGAATTTGGGTTAAAATAAGAAATCAAGATAAAGTTCCAACAGGAAAAGTATTTACCGCTAAAGATGAAACACCAAATTGTTTAAATTGTGATTCGCTAGTGTGTAAATTACAATTTACGACTTGTTCAAATTGTGGTAATAAAAATAATTGGCAAAACTATAGCCGAAAAGAATTTGTAAGTGTAGAAGAATAAAATAGTATATAATATTAAATGAGGTGATACATAATGACATTAAAAGAATTAAGACTTGATAAAGGCCTAAGTCAAAGTCAATTAGCTGAAGCTGCTGAAATCAGTATTAGAACTCTTCAACAATACGAGCAAGGTGCTAGAGATATTAACGGTTGTCGTTTAAAAACATTAATAAAATTAAGTAATGCTTTGGAATGCGATATTATTGAAATTTTAACTGATGATGAACTAATTGAAATGATTAAAAACAAAGATACTTTTTTATAAAAAGTATCTTATTCTTATTGTGTTAGTGCTTCAAATGTAGTATAATAAATATAGAGGTTAAGGCAATAACCTACTAAAAACAAAGGGGTACGAAAAAATGTATAAATTATTATTAGATTCTTGTGGAAATCCTGATAGAGGTGAAAATCCTTACAAGCAAATAGAAGGAGCTTGGCGAATGATTGTTGAATGCGAAAGCATTGAAGAATGTTCTAGACAAGTTATAAAGTATTGTGATGAAAACGGACTTGGAGCGAGTAATCTTGCTGAATCAAAAGTGTTTACAATGGATAATAAATATATTGGCTATATTTCTTATAATGGTCGATTTTGGGAAGAATAAGTAATAAAAAAGATACCTTACTTTTGTAGGGTATCTTTTTTATTTGAAAAAATGTATCTTTTTTAGATACTTTTCCCTTGCTTTAATACTTCAAATGAAGTATAATAAATATATAAGGTTGAGGCAACAACCTTATAAATAAAAACTAAAGGGGTTTTAAATTATGTTAACACAAAAACAAGCAATTAGCAAGATTAAGAAAGTATTCAATGAAAGATTCAAACATGTTGAAGATACTTTAGAATTTTACATCGATATCGAACGAGAAGATATTTACGCTTGGCACTTCATCAATCGATTTAAAACAACATACTTCATAATATGCAATCGTAAGAATGGTGAAGTTAAAGTGGTGGAGCTTCGATAAAATTAATTGGATCTACACCAAAGTATTCCGATAACTTCTTTATTGTTTCTTGCTTTAAATTTTTAACCGTTCCATTTTCATATTTTTGAATAGCAGCTTTTTTAACACCTAAAATAGTTCCTAATTGTTCTTGAGTAAGTTTCCTCTCTTTTCTAAACTTTTTGATATTGTCACCGATTGTCATTTAATAGCACTCCTTTCTATTCAATAGTATCTTAAAAGATAACAAAAGTAAAATAAAAAACATCTTAAAAAGGGTTGTTTTTTTAAAGTTATTCTAGTATATTAATTTTGTAAGTATCTTAAAAGTATATTTTATATAACTTTTAATTAAAAAAAGTTAAAAAAAAGATACAAAATACTTGACACAATTTACAAAATATGGTAAAATGTTTGTGTCGTTAGTGATTGTGAGGTGAATCACATGTCTAAAGATGAATTATCTAAATTTTTGAAAGAAGCAAGAACCATTGCTGAAAGTAATAATTATGCTTGTGCTTTTGGATTTTTAGAAACTGTATTAGAAGTTTACATTGAAGGAGGTGAAAAGAATGGTTGATACAAATTTATTAAAAAGCAAGATGATTGCTCATGGTGATAATTCCAGCAAATTAGCGGATGCATTAGGAATTGCTAAAGTAACACTTTCTAGAAAACTAAATAACATTGCTGATTTTACTAATCGAGAAACAGCGTTCATAGTTAATCGATACAATTTAACACCTGATGAAACAATCAACATTTTCGGATTGAATAAAAATGAATGTTGTTAAGTTTTTTGAAACACTCGCTAAAATTATTAGTGAGCGTGAAGGTGTTAATGTAAAAGTAGAAATTAAAAGAAAGGAGAGTGATGAAGAATGAGTAATGTTCAACTTATGAAACATCAAGAAGATGTTTTGAAACAAACGGAAAATAAAAACCGAGTTGCATATTACTTAGACTGAAATGGGCCTTGGTAAAACTTATGTTGGTTCTGAAAAAGCTGTTAGTTTAGGTAAAAACATTCTTGTTATTTGTCAAAAGTCAAAAATTGATGATTGGATAAATCATTTTATTAATAACTATATATACGGTTCTAACGCTTGTAACGTTTACAACTTAACAAACGAAAAAGAATTTGAAATGATGTTCAAATATATAGAATATAACCACTGCATTAATGTATTCATAATTAATTACGAACTAGCTTGGAGAAGACCTGAATTAAGTAAGTTAAGTGATTTTACTTTGATGCTTGATGAAAGCTCATTGATCCAAAATGAAACAACAAAGCAAGCAAAGTTTATTCTAAATAAATTAAATCCAACTAACGTAATACTTCTATCAGGAACACCTGTTAACGGTAAATACGAGCAGCTTTGGAGTCAATGTCATTTACTTGGTTGGAATATCTCTAAAAAGCTATTTTATCGCCAATATGTGGCTTATTCTGTTGATTCGGAAGGTTATCCTATAATTACAGGGTACAAGAATGTGGAACGCTTAAAGGCCAAATTAAAGGCTTATGGAGCGGTATTTATGAAAACTGAAGAAGTGCTTGATTTACCAGCTCAAACTTTTATTGATATAAAATGCGGTGAAACTAAAGAGTACCAGTATTTCAAGAAACATTCTATTGTTGAAGTAGAAGGTAAACAGTTGGTAGGTGATACTACATTAACTAATTTACTTTATCAGCGTATGCTTTGTTCACAATTTAACAAAGAAAAGTTAGATGCATTTGAAGATATTCTCAATAGTACGAACGATAGAATTATAGTCTTTTATAACTTTAATGAAGAACTATCTAAATTGCGTGAAATTGGGCTTAAAAATGGGCGACCTTTGAGTTTCTGCAATGGTAGTGAACGAGATTTAGGGAACTATGAAAAATGCGAAAATGCTTTAATTTTGGTGCAATATCAATCAGGTGCTTATGGTTTGAATTTACAGAAAGCTAATAAGATTGTGTATTTCAGTCCACCACTTTCGAGCGAACTATTCGAGCAAAGTAAGAAACGTATACATAGGATCGGACAAGAACAACCATGTTTCTATTATCAATTAAAGAGTGGTATTGATTATAGAATTTATGATGTTTTAGCAATGCGAAAAGATTATACAGATTTTCTATTTGAAGAGGATTTAAAAAATGTACGTTAAACATGGAAAAAAGAATACTAGATTATATAGAATTTGGTTACAAATGAAAAATCGATGCTTTAATATCCGAACAAACCGTTATAAAGATTATGGTGGAAGAGGTATTACTGTATGCGATGAATGGTCTAGAATGACTGTTGCAATGAGAATACACCTCAATAGATTAAAAGAAAGGAAAAATAAATAATGGAATTAACTGTATTTGAAAAAAAGTATTTGGAATCATTTAAGCAATTAAGTGAATTGAAAAAAGAGCAAGATAGACTTGCTGAAATCGAAAAGAATGTTAAAGCTGAAATTGAAAAAGCAATGGATGACAATGATATTGTATCTGTTAAAAATGACTATGTAACTATTACTCGAGTTGCTGCAAGCGAAAGCAAGAGTATTGATCTAAAAGCTTTGCAAGATAGAGAACCAAAATTGTATGAAGATTTAATCGCTGATTATCCAAAAGTAACTACAAAGAAAGCTTACATAAGAATTGTGGTGAAGTAGTTGTGAGCAATAAATACAAAGAAGCGTTAAAGCAAATTAAAGAATTAGTTGATAAAGCAACACCTAAAAAACCTTTAAAATACGTAGATACTATTGGTCTTGAACACGAATATTGCCCTCGTTGTAACGATACACAAGTTACAGTATATGCTATGCAACCTTATTGCAAAATGTGCGGTCAAAAAATAGATTGGAGTGATGACAAATAGCAGCTGAAAAGCAATTTGAAAACAAAGTTAAAAAGTTTCTTGATGAACAAGGTTGTTATTACATAAAAACTCATGGCGATCGATTTAGTAAGAAAGGTGTTCCTGATTTAATTGTTTGTTGTAATGGATTCTTTTTAGGTGTTGAACTTAAAGCATCTAATGGTAAACCTAGTGAACTCCAAAAATATCACGTTGAAGAGATTAAAAAAGCTGGTGGAATAGCATTAATTTTATACCCTAGTGGGTATGAAGAATTTAAAGAATTGGTGCTATTTTTAAAAGGTTTTGAATCGATAAAAATAAACTAATTTGTTTATTTAGTTTTCACAAAATGAACACAAATCATTCTCAGTACTATCAAAATATTGTTATTTAATTAACAATTGCATAGGAGTAGCTATGAAAATATTAATATGTGTGCTAGGTTATCTGATAATTCAAGGATTAGTAATCTTGTTTATGGAAAGAAAGGAGGAATAAATGCAAGTTAGTTATTCTCGTATCGATACTTTCAAACAATGTCCGTATAAATACAAATTAATTTATATCGATAAACTTGAAACTAAATTTAATTTAGATCCAACAAATGCGTTGGTATTAGGAACTGCTTTACATACTGGAATTGAAAAAAACGTTTTGGAAGCAATTAAAGGATATTATTCAAATTATCCAAGCGTAACACCTTTAATGGTTAATGAAGCTATCAAGCTAGAAATAATGATTGAAAAGGCCAAAGCGATATTACCTAAAGGTGAATATGAACTTTGCCTTGATGATGAAGATTACATAGGTTATATGGATTTATTAGTACCTGTTTATCAAACAAATATTAATCATGCAAGATATGATGAAAACGGTAATGTAATTGATAATGATGGATATGAAGTTAGTCAAGATATTATTGGTTATGACTTATACGATTTTAAATATTCAAACAATGTTGACAATTATTTAAATAGTAGACAATTACATTTGTATAAGTACTATTTTGAAAAGTTAAATCCGGGAAAGAAAATACGTAATTTAAATTATGTCATCGTTCCAAAAGTTAAATTGAAACAAGATGAATACGAAAGTATTGAAGAATATCGTGAGCGACTAATTAAAGAATGTGAAGCTCAAAATATTAAAATTGTACCTATTAAGTACAATATTCAAAAAGTTATTGATTTTTTGACTGATAGCAAACATTGCATCGAATGTCAAGATTTTAATAAAAAGCCTAACAAGTTCTGTTTCTTTTGCGATTTTAAAAAGTATTGTGAAAGTAATGGAAAGTTAGATTCTAACATTATTTACCCTGAAAAAATAAAAGAAAGTGAGGAAAAGTAAATGGGACAAAAAGTATTAATTTTAGGTGAAAGTGGAACTGGTAAATCAGCTTCAATGCGTAATTTTCATAGTAGTGAAATATTACTAATCAATGTAGCTGCTAAACAATTACCGTTCAAATGTAATGGAGGTAAATTTGAAAGTATCAATACTGATAGTTACCGAGAAATTAAGAAAGCAATTGCTGCAACTAATAAATTAGTAATTGTTATTGATGATAGCCAATATTTAATGGCTAATGAATTCATGCGTAGAGCGACTGAAAAAGGATTCGATAAGTTTACGGAAATCGGACAAAACTATTGGGATCTTGCTCAAGCTATTAATGAGTTACCAGAAAATAAAATTGTTTATGTTATGAGTCATATCGTTAGAGATGACAACGGTAATGAGAAAATCAAAACAGTTGGTAAATTGCTAGATGAAAAGATTACCGTTGAAGGTATGTATTCAATCGTTTTAAAAACTGTTGTAGAAGATGGAAAGTATTATTTCCAAACTCAAAACAGCGGTCATGACACTTGTAAATCGCCAATCGGTTTATTTAATAGTTTCTTAATCGATAACGATTTAAAAGCTGTTGATAAAGCTATTCGTGATTATTATGATTTGGAACAACTTGATTTTGTAGATGAAATTGATCGTATCGATAGAAAACTAGCAAAACAAGCTGAAGAACCAAAGGAAGAAGAACAACCTAAACGTTCTCGTAGAATTGTTGAAGAAAAAGAAGAACAACCAAAGAAAACTTTAGCTGAAAAAGTGGCGGACTTTCAAAACAAAGAACCTGAAGCTGAAGAAGTAACTGAAGTTCCAACTCGTAGAAGAAGAGCTGTTGCTGAACCATCAATTAATGATGTTCCAACTGAAGTTTTAGATGAAGTGAGTGAACCGCAAACTGAAGAAGCTGCTCCAGTTCGTAGAAGAAGAATTAATGATGTTGCAAAAGAACAAGCAGCCGAAGCTCCTGCTGTTGAAGAACAACCTGTTCGTAGAAGAAGAAGAGTTGCTGAATAATGGAACAAGTAATTAAGTTATTAAAAGAAGAATATGTTATTGACAGCATAGCTTTCGCTATAAAACTAAATCGAAAATTATTATCGGCACACCATATAAATAATATCGATTCAGTAGAACTTGAAGTAGAATTTGAAGTCGCTGAAAGGATGATTAGACACGTATTTATGGAAAACGACGATATTACAAATGCAATAGTTGACTATGCTTTTAAAAGTGTTGCAAAAGAAGTCATGAATATTATTTATAAAAAGGAGGAAAAGAAAAATGACTAATTTTAATAAATTATACGATGCTAAAGAATTACAAGAAAGCATCCAAAAAGCAAAAGAAAACGGTGGGAATTTTGAAGAAGTTCCTGTTGGTAAATATGAAGTAAAAGTTGAAAAAATTGAACTTGGTGAAACTAAAGATGGAAAACCAATGGGTAAGATCCAATTTAGAATTGTAGAAGGTAAATATAAAAAATCTTGCTTATTTTACAATCAAGTGTTAGTTGGTAAAGATAAAGAAACTGGAAAACTAACAGCTTTCGGTATACATAATTTTAATCTATTCTTAAAATCACTTGACACTAGAGTAAATGTAGATTTCGAGGATTTTGACCAATACGCTAATATGCTTCTTGATGTTGCAGAAGATGTTGAATCACTTACATACGCTATTCAATACGGTAAGAAAAACGATTTTCCAACTTTTAAAGTGTTAGATATTTACGAAGATTAGATTAAGCATATCCTAACCTTTGGGGTATGCTTACAAAAAACAATTTAGTATACCCTTACGGGTAGGGGTGTTATGCGAGGTGAATAAATGAAAAAATATTCTCAAGAAATGATTGAATTTTTAAAAGAATATTATCCAAAGTTTTCAATTAAAGAACTTACAATATTATTTAACGAACGTTTTAATTTGGATCTAACTGAAATAAAATTAAAATCCATTTTAAGTAGATATAAAATACATAGTGGTCGAACAGCATACTTTGAAAAAGGACATCAACCTTTTAATAAAGGAAAAAAGCAAACTGATTATATGAGCAAAGAAGGTATAGAAAGAAGTAAGAAGACTAGATTTGCGAAAGGTCAAAATATAAATAAACAAAATCATAATCATTTACCTATAGGAGCTGAAACCGTTGGTAAAGATGGCTATCTTTTGGTTAAAGTTAGTGAACCAATAGGTAATAAATCACATCCTTTCTTAGTTTATAAACATCGGTTAATTTATGAACAAGTTCATGGATCAATTCCTAAAGGCTATAACGTAATTTTTGCTGATGGGAATAATCGAAATTTTGATATAGACAATTTAATTTTAGTTAGTAATAACGAACTTTTAAAAATGAACCAATACAATCTTTATTATAAAGGTTGTAGTGAAGCAACAAAATGTGGAGTTTTGATTGCAAAAATAAAAATTAAACAATCGGAGGTGAAAAAGAATGGCAATTAGAAATACATTGCTCGATGTTCACAATATTTTAATGGAACAATTAGAATGTTTAAATGATGCTGAAACAGATGAAGAATTAGAATTTCAAAGCAAAAAAAGTAAACATATCTGTGATACTGCAAAAGTTATCGTTGATAATGCTAATTTAATGTTGCAAGCGACTAAATATTCTAATGAATTTGGTGCAACTAGAAAAGAAATTAATCCAATCTTATTAGAAAGTGGCGAAGAATAAATGTTAGTGTTTTATGACTTTGAGGTGTTTAGATATGATTGGCTTGTAGTTTTAATTGAACCAATTGAAGATAAGAAAACTGTTATAGTCAATGACAAAAAACAGCTTCAATCTTTTTATGACAATCATAAAGAATATATATGGATAGGATTTAATTCAAGAGGTTATGACCAATTCATTCTAAAAGGTATTTTAGCTGGTTTTGATCCGTATGAAATTACTGATTGGATTATTCGTAAAGGTAAATCAGGCTATCAATTCAATAAACAAATGAACTATATCAAACTTTACAATTACGATGTTTCAAAAGGTAAAACTGATTATGGTTTGAAAACACTTGAGTGCTTTATGGGAAATAACATTCAAGAAACTTCAGTTCCATTTAATATTGATAGAAAGTTAACTGATTCTGAAATTGCTGAAACTATTAAATATTGTACTCATGATGTAGAGCAAACAATTGAAGTATTCTTAGAAAGAAAAGTTGAATTTGATTGTATGCTTGCTTTAATTAACGAATTTGAACTTCCTTTAAGTTGCATAGGTAAAACTCAAGCTCAATTAGCAGCTATAATTTTAGGTGCTAAAAGACAAGATTTTGGCGATGAATATAATCTTCGTTTACCTGTTAATTTAGATTTAGGAAAGTATAAAATTGTTGGTAATTGGTTCTTAAATTCGTATGAAAAAACGATTGGTGAACTTGATGGTAAATACGAAGAAGCTAAAGCAATTTTAAAAGTTGGTGTTGGTAGTAAGAAAAAATTAGCCGATGCTAAAAAGTTAATTGATGAATACGAACTTGATTATGATAATTGTTTTGCTAAACATTTTTATATTAGAAATCTAGAAATTAATATTTCTGGAGTAGAGCATACTGTTGGTTGGGGTGGAATACATGGTGCGATATCACAATACAATTATACTTGTAAATCTGATGAAATTTTAATTTTATTCGATGTGGACCAATTATATCCTAGCTTAATGGTTTATTACAAATTGCTTTCAAGAGCTGCTACAAAACCTGAACTATTTAAGTATATTCTTGATACTAGTTTAAGGTTAAAGGCCGAAAAGAAAAAGAAAGAACGTGAACCATACAAAAGACAATGTAATATTGCTTACGGTTGTGAAGGTGATCCAACAAATAATTTATATGATCCACTACATAGAAACTTAGTTTGTATATTCGGTCAAGTATTCTTAATTGATTTAATTGATAAGTTAGAAGATAAAATACCTAGTTTTAAATTAATTCAATCTAATACTGATGGTATAGCTGCTAAGATAAAACGTAAAGATTTCGATTTGTTCGATGATGTGGTGTATGAGTGGGAACAAAGAACACATTTACATATGAGCTTTGATTATTATAAATCGATATTCCAAAAGGATGTAAACAATTATGTGATTGTTGATTATAAAGGTGGAATGAAGTCTAAAGGTGGTTATGTTAAAAAACTTGACAAACTAGATAACGATTTACCAATAGTCAATAAAGCAATGCTTGAGTTTATGGTGAATAATACTCCTGTTGAAAAGACTATTTGTGAATGTGATCAATTAATAATGTTTCAAAAAGTATTTAAACTAAGTGGTAACTATGAGTATGTAGTTCATAACAACAATTATATGACTAATAAATGTTATCGTGTATTTGCTTCTAAAAATAGAAGTGATAGTTATTTAGGTAAATGTAAAAGTAGAGGTGCAACTATTGAAAGGTTCGCCAATACTCCAGAACATTGCTTTATCGAAAATAATGATATTAACGGAGCTAGTGTACCAGCTCATTTAGATAAACAATGGTACATAAATTTAACGTATGAAAGGTTAAAACAATTTGGTGTTTTATAGAAAGGTAAAAATATGAATTTTAGTGAAGCATATGAACAAATGTTAGAAGGTAAAAAGGTAAAAAGACCTGATTGGAAAGGTTATTGGTTTATTGAAAATGATAAAGTTAAAATCAAATTTGCTGGTGGTGAAATTAAAGAAAATAGATTTACACAACAAACTATTAAAAACACTGCTGCTGATGATTGGGAAGTTTGTGAAGAACCAAAAAGCAAAGTTTGGAGACCTGAATATAAAGAAGAATATTACTGTTTAGTATCAACAGGTGAAGTTGAATGTACAAGCTATTCTCAAAATCTTAGGTCAGATGAAGATCGTGTGATATTAGGTAATTGTTTTGAAACTAAAGAAGAAGCAGAACATATGGTTGAAAAATTAAAGGTGATAAAAGAACTACAAGATTTTGCTTTAGAGCATAATGAAAGAGAAATATGTAAGACTATTAAAGATGCTCAAGAAAATTGCTATTTAACTTATAATTATTTTGATAAAAAGGTAAAAATTGAATATTGTTATAATTATAAATACCTACCATTCAACCTTTATTTTACATCAAAAGAAATAGCAAAACAAGCTATCGAAACTATCGGTGAGGAACGAATTAAGAAGTATTATTTCGATGTGGAGGAGTAGAAAAATGACTAAAGAATATAACTGTCATAAATTAAAATGTAGATATTGTAATGAAGATATGGAAGTCGATGATGTAGATTATAATTTTAGCAGTAATTATGATATTTATTGGTGTTGTCCTAAATGTAATGCTGGTGCAATTGAAAAAATAAGATTTGGTAAACGTTATAGTTTAAGAGTTTATCGTGCTAGTAATTAGAGTTTTTAGAAATCGTAAAAAAGAATTGAGGTGATAGCAATGGAAAACTTATATCGTGGTTATACAGAAACAAAAGATAAGAAATGTATATCACCATTTAAAAATAAAGGTTCTAACGAGCTTCTAACCTTAAAAGAAGCTCAAAAATTAAGTGAATACGCTGGAATATTGGCTGATGATGTAATTTTAATTGATATTGATGATTATGATTTGAGCGAAATATTAATGGATATCGTAGAAGATTTACAATTAAATTGTAGAGTTTACGGTACAACTAGAGGAAAACACTTTTTATTCAAAAACTCTAAAAACTCAATTGTTAAATGCTATACTCATGTTAATTTAGCTTGCGGCCTAATAGCTGATATTAAAGTTGGTTCTAAAAATAGTTATGAAGTTCTAAAATACAATGATAAAGAACGTGAAATAATTTACGATATCTTTGAAAATGAAGAATATGAAGAAGTTCCAAAGTTTTTATATCCTGTTAAAAGTAAAATAAATTTTAGTGATTTAGGTGAAGGTGATGGAAGGAATCAGCAGCTATTTAATTATATCTTGACTTTACAAGCTAGTGAGTTTACAAAAGATGAAGCTAGAGATTGTTTAGAAATCATTAATAAATATGTTATCAAAGATAGTTTATCTGAAAAAGAACTAGAAGTAATCATGCGTGATGAAGCGTTTAAGAAAGATGTGTTCTTTGCTGGTAATACATTCTTATTTGATAAATTCGCTAATTATTTAATGAATAATGCTTACATCGTTTCAATGAATGACAATCTTTTTATATATAAAGATGGAATTTATATTAATGGTGATAAGTACATAGAGCAAGAAATGATAAAAAACATTCCTTTACTTAATCAAACTAAGCGAAAAGAAGTATTAAAGTATTTGGATCTAATCGTTCCTGAAGTTAGTCAATCTGATGCACGATACATGGCTTTTGAAAACGGTATTTATGATATTGTTGAAAAAGTATTACTTCCTTTTAATAAAGATATTGTTTTAACTAATAAAATTCCTTGGAATTACAATCCTGAAGCATACAATGAACTTGCTGATAGGACTTTAAATAAACTTTCTTGTAAAGATAGTGAGATTAGAGCTATTTTAGAAGAATCGATTGGTTATTGCTTTTATCGAAGAAATGAATTGCGTAAATCGTTCTTTTGTGTCGGTGAAAAATCAACTGGTAAAAGTACATTTTTAGAATTAATTCATTTTGTATTAGGAAAAAGCAATACTAGTACGCTTTCTTTAGATGATATTGGTGATCGATTTAGAACAGCTGAAGTTTATGGAAAGTTATCTAATATTGGTGATGATATCGAAGACAATTTTAAAGGTAAAGCTGGAACATTTAAGAATCTTGTAAGTGGTTCACAAATAACTGTTGAAAGAAAAGGTAAAGATCCGTTTACAATGGAAATGATGTATACTAAATTCTTTTTCAGTGCTAATAAGATGCCTTACTTTAAAGATAAAGCAATTATGGACCGATTAATCATTTTACCGTTTAAAGCAAGTATCACAAATAAGGATAAAGATTTTGATCCTTACATTAAGTATAAATTATTAGTTCGTGAAGTTGCGGAGTACTTAATCAATATAGGTTTAGAAGGTTTAGAGCGAGTGTTAACTAATAAATGCTTTACTCATTCTGAAGCTGTTGACAAGGAAATGGAAGATTACGAAGAAAAGAACAATCCTATTGTTGGATATCTTAAAGAACTTACTCTTGATGACTTCAACAATAAATCAGTTAATGATTGCTATATTCAATATTGTTTATGGGCTGATGAAGAAGGTTTAAATCAACATTTAGGTAAACGTGAGTTCAGTAGAAACGTAAATAAAACCTTTGATTTAATTACTGAACCTAGAAAAATTAATAATAAAATGGTTAGGATTTATAAGAAAAACTAACTACGATAAAACTACGATGAATTAATTTTTATCGTAGTTTTTTAGTATTTTACCGTAGTAAATTTAACGTTTATCGTAGTAAATTTTATTTTAGCTTAATGTGATATTTTTAAATTTGTAAAAAACTACGATAATTCATCGTAGTAAATTTTATCGTAGTTGCTTTATCGTAGTTGTAAAAAATCTAGGTTTTACCTATATATTTTTTATTATCAACTACGAACTACGATGAAATTTTGTATTTTAGATATATTTATATATTTTTTTAGA
>ERZ779835.30-NODE-30-length-40990-cov-9.389422_pt1 | contig 40990 bp, 41 predicted proteins | sample MGYA00511382_ERZ779835 | MGnify/ENA primary metagenome ERZ779835 (study PRJEB29588, sample SAMEA2150814) | human gut metagenome | biome: human gut; feature: human-associated habitat; material: faeces | place: Denmark | collected 2008/2010 ... | reverse complement strand
TAAATTTAAAGAATTATTTTTATCTGGCAAATATCTTAAAAATCCCATTAGGTTAGTAATAATTATAGATTTCTGATCTTTTTGTAAATTTTCTAAAGTTTCTAGTCTTTTTATTTTTAAATCTGGCGAAATAGCTACCGCTACACTTGTTAAAAAATCATCCATAGGAAACAAATTTATTTTACTTTCATAAGTACTTAATAAATCAAAATATGTATTAGCTTCAAAAAGTGTATTCGTTAGAATAACTATATTTTTATTAATTTTTTTAAATAATTCTAACACATAAAAAACATTCAACTCTTTAGTTAATCCATTTACTGACAAACCATTTTCATATTTAAAATAAGCAGATAAAAAATTCATAAAACCCCTACTTTTTATTATATTTTTGCATACATTCTTGAATATCTGTATTGATAAATTCTTCTATTATTTCTTTATATAAATTTGTATTTTTCTTTAATTCGTCAACAATTTCTTTATTTATCTTTCCTAATACATAATCTTTAGTATCTACATTTTTCTTATTAGCTATACCTACTTTTAATCTTGGTATTTCATCAGTTCCTAAAGAAGAAATAATTGATTTTATTCCATTATGACCACCTGATGAGCTTTTATATTTTAATTTATATTTTAAAATTGGTAAATCTAAATCATCTTGAATAATTAAAACATCATTATGATCAATTTTAAAGAAATCAGCATATTTTCTAACTGCATTTCCCGATAAATTCATAAAAGTGGTTGGTTTTAACAAAATTGTTTTAATACCATTAATATTAATTTCTTTATAATAACCATTAAATTTCTCTTTCCATCCGTCTTTGCCATAACAATTATCTAGTATTAGAAAACCAACATTGTGTCTAGTATATTCATATTCTTTTCCTGGATTACCTAATCCTACTATTAATTTCATCTAATCACTACTTTCAAATATTCCTTTATAACTACGATGTTTTAAAATATCAACTGGTGGCATTACTTTTAAACTACCCATCTTGCCATTTTTAGTAGCTTTTATTAATACCATTATCGCTTCTTTTTGGTATCCAGCATAAACAAATTGTAGTTTTTTTACTTTAAAATTATATTTAGCTAAACAATCTAAAATTTCTTCTAATCTATCACAGCGATGAACAATATACAATGGAGCTTTATTTTTTAAAATATATTTAGCCGCTGTCATCAAATCTTCTAAATTCATTGCTATTTCATGACGCGCTATCGCTTTTTCTTCATCTTGGTTTATTAAAGAACTATTTTTATCATACTTAAAATATGGTGGATTACAGGTAACCGCGTCAACACTTTCAGGTAAAATAAACTCCAAAGATTCTGTTAAATTAGCATTTATTATGTTTATTTGCGACTCCAAATTATTTTCTCTAACACTCATCCTAGCTAACTTATATATACTTTCTTGTAATTCAAAACCATATATACGTGAATTAGTTTTAGTTGATAAAATCAATGGAACTGGTGCATTTCCAGTACAAAAATCTACTATAGTTCTAGTAGTTGGTTTTAATTCAACAAACTCAGCCAATAAAATTGAATCTAAAGAAAATTTAAACTTATCTTCATATTGATATATTTTTAATCCATCGTAATCAAACAAATCATTTAAAACACTTGCCACAATCTACTTCAAACTCCTTTATTATTCCATCTAAATCTACTTTATATTTTCTATTTAAAATGTCTACACTAACAACTTTAGCACTTGTTCCATCTACTTTTATCGTTTGACCTACTGTTGGCATTCCTTTACTACATCTTGTGTATTCTTCATCTTCATAAGTCAAACAACACAATAATCGACCACATACCCCATTAATTTTTGACGGATTTAATGCGATATTTTGATTTTTAGCCATATTCATTGTAACTGAATCAATATGATTTAAAAAAGTCGAACAACAAAGAGGACGACCACATTGCCCTAATCCACATATAGTTCGTGCTTTATCACGAGCACCAATTTGACGTAGTTCAATTCTTGTTTTATAAATAGATGCTAATTTTTTAGCTAAATCTCTAAAATCTACTCTTTCATCCGCAATAAAATTAAACAATAATTGTTTTTTATCTAGGGTATAAGTTGCATCTAAAAGATTCATTTTTAAATTCAATTCTTTTGCTAAACCTTTTGCTTTGTCTAAAGCTTTGCTAGCTAATCCCAAATTAGTAACATAAGAATCATAGTCTTCATCTGTAGCTATCCTCAAAATATTCTTCATTTCTTCAATTGCAATATTCAATTTTTCTTCTTCAATTCTATGTACTACTTTTCCATACTGGATACCTTTTTCAGTACTAACTACAACATTAGTATTATCTTCAATTATTAAATCATTGCCATTAAAATAATAAACTTTTCCTTCATTTTTTAAAACTACACCATAAACATTATTCATAGTATTTCCTCATTTCAATTACAAACTTATCTAAAATCAATTCAATATTCCCATTACTATTTATATATTTTAATATTTTTTCCAAAAGTTCCAATACTTTTATCATATTATTCTTACTAATTTTATTAAAAACTTCTATCTCACAAGTTACTTTAAAAGTACAAATATCACTAACGTAAATAAATAATTTATTAAAAAATAGTTGCCACTCTATCCTATCATTAAATTGTTTACTCATAACATTTTTATTATATAATAGATCATCTTTATTTTGATAAATGTTATTAAAATATTCATTAAATAAAAGAATATCATTTTCGTCATATACTTTTTTTATATCTTCATAAGACATTGAAAAATTTTGACATCTACTTCTTATTGTAGAAATAACATTCATTTTATTATTTGTTATAAAAAAACCAATTATATTATCGTTAGGTTCTTCTAAAAATTTTAAAATGGTATTTGCACTTGAATCATTAAAATGGTCACAATCATGTACAATATATATATTATAACGTGAAAAAACAGGTTTTGAACTAAATCTTTCCATCATTTCTAGTATTTGATTCTTTTTTATAAAATTACCATCTGGTCTTATTTCAATTAAACTAGGTAAATTACCAGCATCTATAAGATTACAAAGATTGCAATCTTTCTGACACTCTTCAGAATATTCATAAGGACAATTTAATAACTTTATAAGTTGAATTAAATCCTTATAACATTCTAATGAATCATTAGTTTCAAGTAAAAAAGCATGAGCTAACTTATTCTCATGGTAACTTTTTAAAATATTATCAAATTTACTACATTTAAACAAACTATCACATCCTAAATAAATAACTTAAAGATTATCATGGCCATCATTCCAAAAATCCCCAAAAATGAACTTAAAAATATAGAAAAAGCATTGATAGGAATATTAAAATCAATATTTGAAAAAACAATATTTAAGCTATATAAAGAAAAAAAACCTAAACATATTTTTTTAATAATTTTAAATATAACTTTCATCAAATCACCTACAAAAAAATATGTTTAATTATAAAAATTATGAAAGATATTTTCTATCACTTAAAGCACGATCTAGCGTAAGCTCATCTAAATAATCAATTTCTGTTCCCATTGGAATACCATAAGATAATCTAGATATAGCAACATTTTTGCCTTCAAATATTTTTTTCAAGTATAAAGTTGTCGTTTCGCCTTCGATAGTAGACTTTAAAGCTATAATTATTTCTGGTTTTTCTAATTTTTCTACTCTTCTCACCAAACTAGCTATATTAATATCTTCAGGATTAATATCATCTATCGGTGAAATCAATCCATTCAAAACATGGTATACTCCATTATAATTTCCTACTTTTTCAAAAGCAAAAACACTTTTATAGTCTTCTAAAACACATATTACATTGCGATTTCTCAATGGATTACTACAAATATTACACAATTCATCTTCTGTAATATGACCACATTCCTTACATGGATGTAACTTTTCACGAGAATTCACCAATGAAGAAGAAAAATTATTTACATCATCTAAAGTCATATCTAAAACAGAAAGTGCTAATCTTTCAGCACTTTTTTCACCTATTCCTGGTAATTTTCTAAATGAATTTATTAAATCTAACAATACTTTAGGATAAGCCATTACAATAAACCACTTAATTTACCATATGATCCTAGCATAGATGAAGTTTCATCATCAATCTTTTTTAAAGCATCATTCATAGCTAAAACTATCATATCTTGTAAAATTTCTTTATCTTCTTCTTCAAGAGCACCTTCAGCCTTAATTTTTACTGATAAAACCTTTTTACTTCCACTTAATTCAACGTCTACTAATTCTGATGAACCAACAAATTTTTTCTTATCTAATTCTTCTTTCTTTTTAGTTAACTCCTTTTCCATTCTTTGTGCTTGTTGCATAATTGCTTGCATATTCATAAAAATTCCTTCTTTCTATCTATTCTACTTCAAATGAACCAAAAATTTCTCTAGCTACATCTTCAATATCAGAAGATGGCATAATTGTTTGTTCTTCCTTTTTTTCGTCAGAACCTTTTGCTTCATCTATATAATTATATTTTATTTGATTATGAAGATTTAATCTATATTTTTCTACTTCTTTTTTCCATAATTCACTATCTATAGCTGCAAATTTCATGCATTTTGAAGAATATTCCTCATAAAATTTTTCTAAAGTATTAATATTATCATTTATTAAAGAATTAGTTGTATCAACTTTACTCTGAATTAATACATACTCATTTGATGCTGCCAAAATAGAAGTATCAGCTAATAAGGAAACTAAATTACGATCTTTTAACATTAAATAATTCATAAAATCAACCCATGAAGAAGTAATATCCATTTTCTCTTTTTTTGAAGCTGAAACAAAACAATTATTTATTCTTATTTCTGTTGAGAAATAATTTGGCTTGTTAATAACTGTGGTGCTTTCGCTTTTTTTATCAAGAATGTTACTAAAATCTTTTGATGAACTTAAATCACTGGATTTATCGATATTATCAGTCTTTTTTTCTGAAATATTTTTATTTCCCGAGTTGATTATACTAATATTTTGCTCATTTTTTTCATCATTTGAAGTATATTTTAATAAAACCATTTCAATCAAAATATATGGATCAACATTAATATTTATATTACATAAACAATCATTCAAATCAACAATCATTTTATAAATATCTTCAAAATAAAAATCATACTTACATTTTCCCAACTTTATATCAATAGCACATTTTCTCAATTCTAAAATTAATTTTTCTACAAAAACCGCATAATTAGTTCCACTATTTTTAACATTTTCTACTAAGGAAATTAATTTTTCTATATTATTTCCCAAAATACTATCTAATATTTCATCTATCTTCTCAATAGACACAGAGCCGAAATTACTAGATACTTCTTTTAAAGTTATATTATTTCCCAAGCTTGCCAATTGATCAAGCATACCTAAAGCATCACGCATACCACCAGCACTAATTAAAGCAATTTCTTTAATTGCATCTTCTTCAATAGCTATTTTTTCTATTTCAGAAATATATTTTAATCTTTCAATAATTGCAGGCAGATTTACAGGTTTAAAATCAAATCTTTGACAACGAGATAAGATTGTTATTGGAACATCTTGAATATCAGTTGTAGCTAATATAAAGACAACATGAGAAGGTGGTTCTTCTAAAGTTAACAATAAAGCATTAAAAGCACTTGCAGTTAACATATGAACTTCATCTATAATATAAACTTTATACTTTAAAGATGATGGAACTAATTTGACATTGTTAATAAGTTCCCTTATTTCATCTACTCCATTATTAGAAGCCGCATCAATTTCTATAATATCTGGACTTTCTTTAAAAGCCAAACAAGAACTACACTTATTACAAGGATTTCCATTAACTGGATGCTCACAATTTAAAGCTTTGGCAAAAATTTTTGCTGTACTTGTTTTTCCAGTTCCACGGGGACCTGTAAAAATATAAGCATGGGCATTTTTTCCACTAATAATCGAATTTTTAAGCATCGATATGGTATATTCTTGTCCTACTACATTTTCAAAATCACTAGGTCTATATTTACGATACAAAACTTTATACGCCATAATTAAACCTCCTGTTGATAATTATAACATAAAAAAAGAGGTTTATTTAACCAATTACCTCAAATTAGTAAAAAAATTTGTTAATAAATCATGAAATTTCAAAATAATTAAATCATAATTTTGAATATTTCTTTCAGAAATCTTAATGTATTTATTATTTTGATCTATTTGCTTATTTTTTTCTAATAAATAATAAACTTCATCAACTCTTGAATGTTCAATAACTAGTTTGCATAAATCACAAGGATGTAAAGTAACAAGCATTTTGTACCCATTCAACCGCCAATCTTTTATTTTTTTTTCAGCTTTAATTATAGCATTTATTTCAGCATGACCTAAAATATTATGCTTTTTTTGACGATTATTACAAGAATGACTTATAATTTTTCCATTTTTATCAAAAATAATTGCACTAACAGGTATTTCTCCTCTACTAAAAGCTTTTTTTGCATCTTTATATAAAATATTTAAGATATTTTTATCAAATTTCATAAAATCACCCAGAAAAAAAAGTGCACACAAATAGTGATTGATGTGGCTGCTACTTTCCAGTTCTGACCAGGTTACAATATATTTGTTGCACAACCATATATTATCAAAGAGCCAAATATAAGTCAATATTTTTTGTTTTATTTCCCGGGAAATATTATTCACAACCACAATGTTCCACGTGGAACATTGTGAATAACTTAAATTGTAATAAAAATATGCCATATATTAAACAAAATTTTTGCATAAAAAAACAGGAATCGAGATTATAGATTCATCAGCTTTTTAAATCTCGATTCCTATTTCAATACTATTAATTATTAACATTTTCACCAGTTGATGTTTCACGTGGAACATCGTTATCCACAACTTCTTCTTTCAACATATCAACAGTTTCAATCAATTTATTATTATCAACAACCACTCCACTAGTTTCATCAATAATTTCTTCTTCTTTTTCTTTATCAACAAGACTAATCGTCGCAACTGATTGTTCATTTTTTAAATTTATTAATCTGACACCTTGAGTAACTCTACTTAAAACGGATATCTGTTCTAGTGGCATTCTCATTACCATACCAGAATCAGTTATAATAACAACATCAGCATCTGGACGGGCAACTTTAAACGAAGCAATATCACCATTTTTATCAGTAATACTTAAAGCTTTAACACCTTTGCTGCCTCTTTTAGTTTCACGATATTCACTTACATTAGTTTGTTTTCCATAACCTTTTTTTGTAACTATTAAAATAACATCATCGTCATTAGCAACTTCAGCACCAATACATTCAGCACTATCTAGTTCTATACCTTTAACTCCTGACGCTGTTCTTCCCATTATTCTAACTTCGTTTTCATTAAATTTAACCATTCTTCCATTGCTTGAACCCAACATAACTATACTATTGCCATTTGTTTTTTTAACAGCAATTAACTCATCATCTTCACGCAAAGTTATACAAATTTTACCACTTTGACGAATATTTTTGAATTCCTCTAATAATGTCCTCTTAACAATACCAGCTTTTGTTACAAAAATCAAGTTATCTCCCTCAGAAATATCTTCTTTACATATTTTTATTACAGAATTAACCATTTCATCTTTTTCAATTTGTAATAAATTTACAATTGGAAGACCTTTTGATTGTCTACTATATTCAGGAATTTCGTATCCTTTTAACCTATAAACTTTACCTTTATTAGTAAAGAATAAAACATCATCATGAGTATCAATATTAATTAAGTGTTCAACAAAGTCCTCATCATTTGTTGACATACCTTTGATGCCAACACCACCTCTATTTTGTGATTTAAATGTATCTGAAGTAGTCCTCTTTATATATCCTTTATGAGTTAAAGCAATCATAACATCTTCATTAGGTATTAAAGATTCATCTTCTATATAATCTATTGCTGTCATATCAATTTTAGTACGTCTTTCATCACCATACTTATTTTTGATTTCTAACATTTCTTCTTTAATTATAGCAAGAACTTTTTCTTCACTAGCTAAGATGGCTCTAAATTCGTCTATTTGTCTCAACAAATCAGCTAATTCTTCTTCTATTTTATTTCTCTCCAAACCAGTTAAGCGACGTAATCTCATTTCTAAAATAGCAGTAGCTTGTACATCATCTAACCCAAATCTAGTTTTTAAACCATCTTTAGCTTCTTGATCACTTTTTGAAGCCCTAATTAACTTAACAACCTCATCAATATTATCAAGAGCTATTTTTAATCCTTCTAGAATATGTGCTCTATCTTCAGCTTTTTTTAGTAAAAATTTAGTTCTTCTAATAATTACTTCTTTTTGATAATCAACATATTTTACAATTATGTCTCTTAATCCTAAAGTTTTTGGCGTACCTTGATCAAGCATTAAAAATATAATACCAAAATTTGATTGAAAATCAGTATGTTTATACAATTGATTTAAAACAACTTGTGGATTAGCATCCTTTTTCAACGTAATAGTAATCTCTATACCATTTTTTAAATCAGTATGATAATCAGATATTCCATCTATAACTTTGTTATGCACAAGGTCAGCAACTTTATTTTTCAAATCTAAAGTATTAACATTGTAAGGAACTTCTGTTACAACTATATAATGTCTACCATTTTTCTCTTCAATAGTTGCTTTACTCCTAATAGTAATAGATCCTCGACCTGTTTCATAAGCCTTTCTAATACCAGCATTTCCCAAAATTATTCCACCTGTCGGGAAATCAGGTCCTTTAATAATTTGCATCAATTCGTCTAATGTAATATCGTGATTGTCAATATAAGCCACGCATCCATCAATAACTTCACACAAATTATGAGGAGGTATATTAGTTGCCATTCCAACTGCAATCCCCATAGTACCATTTACTAAAATATTTGGAAATCTTGAAGGTAAAATTGCTGGTTCTTTTTCTGAATCATCAAAATTAGGTATCATATCAACAGTATCTTTATTTATATCACGTAGTAATTCTAATGATATTTTTGATAAACGAGACTCTGTATAACGCATTGCTGCTGCACCATATCCTTCAATATTACCAAAATTACCATGGCCATCTACTAACATATATCGATATGAAAAATCTTGTGCCATTCTTACCATTGCTTCATAAATTGAAGAATCTCCATGAGGATGGTATTTACCCATTACATCTCCAACTATTCTAGCACTTTTTTTATGAGGTTTATCAGGTGTATATCCAGATTCAAACATAGAATATAAAATTCTTCTATGAACAGGTTTCAAACCATCTCTTAAATCAGGTAAAGCTCTAGCTACAATAACACTCATTGAATAATCTAAAAATGAATCTCTTACTTCTTTAACTATATTATTTTGTTCTAATCTATCCACAACCAAATCACCTCCTAAGCATCTAAATTTTGTACAAATACAGCATTTTCTTCTATAAAAGTCCTTCGAGGTTCAACCTCATCTCCCATTAACTTAGAGAATACTTCATCAGCTGCTCTCGTATCTTCAACAGTTATTTGTCTCAAAACACGTTTTTCAATATCCATTGTAGTTTCATTTAATTCTTCAGCATCCATTTCACCCAAACCCTTCATACGTAAAATGTCACGTTTAGTTTCAGGTTTTAAGGTAGCTAAATATTCATTTAATTCCTTTTCATCTAAAACATATTTAATTGTTTGTCCATGTTTTATACAAAATAACGGTGGTTGTGCTGCATAAACATGACCAGCCTCAACAATTGGTCTAAAAAATCTGTAAAATAAAGTTAATAACAATACTCTAATATGAGCTCCATCAACATCAGCATCTGTCATTATTATAATTTTATCATATCTTAGTTTTGATAAATCAAATTCTTCACCAATTCCTGTTCCAAAAGCAGTAATAATAGTTCTAATTTCTTCATTTCCCAAAGCTCTATCTAATCTAGCTTTTTCAACATTCAAAATTTTTCCACGCAATGGTAAAATTGCTTGCGTCATACTATTTCTACATTTTATTGCAGAACCACCAGCCGAATCTCCTTCGACTAAGAATATTTCGCATTCTGACGGATCCTTACTTTTGCAATCAGATAATTTTCCATAAAAGTTAACCACATCTAAATCACCTTTACGACGGGTTAATTCCCTAGCTTTTTTAGCTGCCATACGTGCACGTGACGCAGTCATTGACTTTTCAACAATCATTTTCGCTTGTTCTGGATTCTCTAATAAAAATCTTTCTAATCCTTCACTAAAGACATCATCAGCAATCTTTCTAACCTCAGCATTACCAAGTTTTGTTTTTGTTTGACCTTCAAATTGTGGATCAGGATGTTTACAAGAAATTATCATTGTAATACCTTCTCGAACATCATCACCAGTCAAAGGATCATCATTATCTTTCATTAACTTCGAACTCTTAGCATAGCTATTAATAATTCTAGTTAAAGCCCTTTTAACACCATCTTCGTGTGTTCCACCTTCATGCGTTCTAATATTATTAGTAAATGAATAAACCGCAGAATTATAATCCTCATTATATTGAAAAGCAACTTCTAAAGAAATATTATTTTCCTGTCCCTCAACATAAACAATATTTTCGTGAACAACTTTTTTATTTTTATTTAATTTTTTTACAAATTCAACAATACCACCATTATATACAAATTCACTTTTTTTCTCATCTTCTCTTAAATCTTGAAGAATTATTCTAAGTCCTTTATTCAAAAAAGCAATTTCTTCTAATCTGTTAGCTAAAGTTTCATACTTATAAACAGTTGTTTCTTTAAATATAGTTGGATCAGCTTTAAAAGTAACTGTTGTACCAGTTCTATCAACATCACAATCATCAATGATTTTCAAAGGTTCAACAGGATGTCCACCATTTTCAAATCTTTGAAAATACACATGACCATCTCTATATACTCTTACCTCTAACCAACTTGATAACGCATTAACTACAGAAGCACCTACTCCGTGTAATCCACCAGATACCTTGTAGCCTCCACCACCAAACTTACCTCCAGCATGCAAAACTGTAAAAATAGTTTCAATAGTAGACAAACCAGTTTTTGTATTTGTTCCTGTTGGCATTCCACGACCATCATCTTTTACGGTAATAACATTGTTCTTTTCGATAATAACTTCTATATCATCACAATAACCAGCCAAAGCTTCATCAACAGAGTTATCCACAATTTCCCAAACCAAATGATGTAAACCTGCTTCACTGGTAGTTCCAATATACATACCAGGTCTTTTTCTAACAGCTTCTAAGCCTTCTAGTACTTGAATATCACTATCATTATATTCATCCTTCATACTAATCCTCCCTTACTTCACCATCTACAACTTCAAACAATTTACTCTTGTTTTTTAAATTATCATTTATTTTATCAATATCTGTTGTTGTAATAAACGTTTGAACATTGTAATCAATTAAATTAAGAATATTATTTATTTTAAACCTATCTAATTCGCTAAATAAGTCATCTAATATCAAAATAGGATAAGTACCCCTAACTTCATTAAAAACTCTTAATTCAGCCAATTTATACGCAATTATCGCATTCTTTTGTTGTCCTTCAGAACCATAATCTTTTATATAAAATTGACCAATCTTAAATTTAATATCATCATGATGGATTCCAAAAGAAGTCTTCCCTAAAATAATATCCTTACTATAATTATCAACATACTTATCAACAATCTTATTTCTATCAAAGTTTTTAAAATCTGAAACATAAATTAACTTTAAATCTTCAATTTCACAAATTTTAAAATAAATTTCACCTATTTTTTCATTTAATTTCTCAATATATTTATTCCTAAAAGTATATATTTTTTCACCATAATCAATTAATTTATCAGTTAATATTTGCAAATAATCATTTGACGCATTTGCATTAACTGCTATTGTCTTTAAATACATATTTCTCTGTTTTAAAACTTTATTATACATATTTAATGTTTTTAAATAAATATTATTAATCTGAGAAATTTCCAAATCAATAGTCTTCCTTCTAAAACTTGGTGAATCTTTAATAAATCTAAGATCATCAGGATTAAAGAGCACTACACTTATTTTTGATATATAATCGCTTAGTTTGTCTATTTTATTGTTATTAATTTTAACTCTTTTTCCATCATTTTTAAGTATTATTTTATATTTATCAACATACTTATCTTGAACAGAACCTTCTATACGACATACATCTTTGTTGTTCATAACTAATATTTTATCAACAGTCCCCCTAAATGATTTTGTAAGTGCAAGTACATAAATACTTTCTACTAAATTTGTTTTTCCTGAACCATTATTTCCATAAATAATATTTAGATTATCAGAAAAATTTAATTCAATCTTTTCATAGTTCCTAAAATTTAATAATTTTAAATGCTGTATTTTCATTTTTCAGCCTCTTTTACGACCACAGATAAAAAAAAGTATTTAAATAGTACTCCCATACCTCACTATCATTATAACATAAAAAAGCTACTTTAGAGTAGCTTTTTAACTATTTTTTGTCAATTTTTCGCATTTGTAAAACATCTTTTAGCCTAGAACATCTATATAATTGACTATCTATTATAGCAGTTGATACATCAACTAATATTTTTTTACCATTTTTTAACTCAATAATTGTTTTATCTTTAAATTTATCTGGTTTAAAAATATGTGAATAAGCTAACCAACTACATTCTCTATTCTTAGGTGACAATGTCGGAAAAAATATTAAATCAAAAGATTCTTCTATTATTACAGGAACTTTATGAGTAAATCCTACTAAAGCAGATGTTCCTGTTTGTCTCCCTTCTAGTGAACTTCCAAAATATTCACAACTTTCTTCTACAATTTTTAGAGGGGACTTGTTGACAACAAACGAGTTATCCACCTCATAAACTATAGTTTTATTTTCTTTTGGAATTAAAGCAACTGTATTTTTATTTATTTCATAAGAATCCATCGCAAAACCTCCTTCTTTCCAAAATTTACCAACCTTTTACCACTTTTGTTTGTCGATTTATGCCAATATATGTCGATTTTAAAGAAAAAAATCACAAAAAAAAAAAAACATAACTTAAATTTTATGTTTTTTTTAATTAATAAGTTTTTATAGGTAAAATCAATTGAATTAAAGATTCATCTTTCATAGATTTAATTACAATTGGTTTAACCTCTCCATTTAATAATATTAGAATTTCATCGTCTTTCATTGTTTTTAAAGCTTCTAACATATATTTTGCACTAAATGAAATATCTATATTTGCATCATTACTTGTTTCTATTTCTAGCTTTTCTTCTACTTTTCCAATTTCTGAAGCATATGAATTAATAATCATCTGATTATTTTTAATACGCATTTTAACAATGTTTTTATCTTTACTTTGAGTTAATAATGCAGCTCTATCAATTGCCGCAAAATAATTATTTAAATTAGTATTTACTATTATAGAAAAATCATTTGGGATTAAATTAGATGTATTTGGATATGTCCCAGATAATAAATTAGTCTGAAATATTATATTTTTATATTTAAATAATACTTTATTTGAGAAAACATGCATTTCTACTATTTCATCATCTATTATTATTTTATCTAATTCCGTAATATTTTTCCCTGGAATAACTATATTAATTTCTTCTTCAGAAGGAGTATCAAGTTTAATATTTTTTTTAGCTAAACGATATGAGTCAGTAGCAATACATTCTAAAACATCCCCTACTATTTTAAAGTTCAATCCTGTTAATAATGGTCTTAATTCTTGATTTGAGATTGCAAAAGCTGTTTGATTAATAATAGCTTTAAATGTATCTCCTTTTATTTTAATAGGATTATTACTTTCTTCTAATTTTAAACTAGGATATTCTTTAGAATCTAAACAATTCAAATCATATTGACTATTGTCAGAAGATATTTTTATCTTTAATCCATCCATAAGTTCAAAGTTTATTAAATCTGCTGGCATTTTTCTAATTATATCTAAAATATATTTACTTTGTATGATAATAGAACCTGTTTCTTCAATTTTAGTAATAGCTTCTTTTTGTATAAAAGTCCTAATAGTTAATTCGCTATCACTTGCTGTTAAGAACAAGCCTTCATCATTTAATTCGAATTTAACACCATTTAAAATTGGTATTATATTTTTTGTTGAAATAGCTTTAACAACATTTGATAAATTTTCTAATAATATATTTTTTTCAATTGTAAATTTCATTTTTTCTTCCTTCTTTCTTATTTATTTATATAATTTATTATTATTACACTGTGGATAATGTTGATAACTCGATTTTTTTGGTTGTTTTAAGTGTTTTTATTTATATTTGGTATGTGTATAACTCTATATTTAATAACAGGTAATTCACAGTATTACAATTTTGCTTTAATTTCATTAACAGCATCTTTTAATTCTTGATTATTTTTTAATTCTTCTTCAATTTTATCGCAAGCATGAATTACTGTAGAGTGATCTCTTCCTCCAAATTCAAGCCCAATCCTAGGAAATGACTGGTCTGTAAGCATTCTACATAAATACATAGCAACCATACGTGGATATGCAATATTGGCACTTCTTTTTTTACCTTTTAACATTTCAACCGTTAATTTATAGTAATCTGCAACAGCTTTTTGAATATTTGCTATATCATTTAGTATATATATATTTTTTGTTATAAAGTCTTTTAAAGCTTCATTAGTAAATTCTAAATCTATTTTTTCTGGAACACACATAGCTGTATATGCAACTAACCTATTTATTGCTCCTTCTAGACTTCTAACATCTGTATCACAATTATTTGCGATAAACTCAATTGCTTCATCAGTCATTTTATCTGCTAATGTTAAATATTTTATTTTATCTTTAATAATACGACATCTTAAATCAAAATCAGGAGGATAAATATCAACAGGCAATCCCCAAGCAAACCTGCTTCTAAGACGTTCTTCTAATAATTTCAAATCTTCTGGCGAACGATCTGAACTGATTATTATTTGTTTATTTTTTCCATGTAACTCATTAAAAGTATGGAAAAATTCCTCTTGAGTTTTTTCAGCTCCGACTAAGTATTGGATATCATCGATTATTAAAACGTCTATATTACGATATTTTTCTTTAAATTCATTTGCATAATCTAAGGAATTAGAAGATGAATTAGCAATTCCTGTGTAATCTTTTCTAAAATCATCGCTGGTTGTATACAAAACTTTTAATTCAGGATTATTTTCTACTATATAATTCCCAATTGCATGCATTAGATGTGTTTTTCCTAATCCACTTTTTCCATATATAAATAATGGATTGTATTGTAATCCTGGATTTTGAGCAACTGCAAAAGCCGCAGTTCTTGCAAACTTATTTGTATCCCCTACTACAAAATTATCAAATTTTAAAGATTTATTTAAATTATTATCAAATTCATTGTGAATAAGTTTGGAATTATCAACACTTTGTTGCTTTATTTCTTCTTTAATGTTATTTTCTTTTATTTCTTCAGCTAAAATACAGTCGATTTCCCTTTCAATTCCAGTAACTTTAGCAAATGAGTCATATATTAAATCATAATAATTAGATAAAAGCATTTTTTTATGTAAAGACATTGGTACTTGTAGTACTATTTTCTCATTGTTTATAGTATGAATCTTGGTTTCTCTAAACCACGTATCAAAAGAAACTGGATTTAAGTCTTTCTTTATAATATCAAGAAATTGTAACCAAATATCATCATTGTTCAAGACCTTCACCCACCTTCAGATTTCAACCAGTAAAACTATTTTAACTCAACCTGTGGAAAAATAAAAGAAATAATTAACACTTTTTTTATTATTCACACGTTATCAACTATTTTATCAACAAAAAATTCTTGATTTATTTGGATTTTTTTCGTATTATCAACACTATCCACATTTTGATAATTAACAAGTCAAAAAAGTTATCCACATATCCACAGTTTAACTGTTGATAATTTATTAAAAAATATATTTCTTGACTTTTTTTATGAACTAATATTATAATAAGGAAGCTTATTTAGATGTGGAGGTGTATTTTATGAAAAGAACTTATCAACCAAATAATAGAAAAAGAGCTAAAAAACATGGTTTCTTTGCTAGAAAAGAATCTAATATTCTTAAATCAAGAAGAAAAAAAGGACGTAAAAATATCGTTGTAAAATAAGCCACTTAAAGTGGTTTTTTCTGTATAAAAAGGTAGGTTATATATGAAGCGATGTGAAACAATTAAAGATAAGGAAGTTTTTAATTCGATTATTCGAGAAGGAAAATTTTCAAAAAATAAATATTTTGTTATATATAATAAGGAAAAAGCAGTTTTTAAAAACAAAATAGGTATAGCTATCAGTAAAAAAACAAGTAATGCTGTTGGAAGAAATAAATTAAAAAGAAGAGTTCGATCAATAATTGACGAAAACAGAAATTTGTTTAAAAAAGATTTGGATTATATTATAATGATAAGAAAGAGCTGCGACGAAGAATCTTTTCAAGTGTTGAAAACATCGTTAGTAGCCTTATTAAAGGAGACAAAGGAAAAATAGTGAAGAAAAAAATAAAGATAATTATAATACTAATGTTATTAGTGATAAGCGTTGGATGTACAAAAACATTAAAAGATAATAAAAATATTGTTACTTACGAAAAAACAGGGCAATCATTAACAGCTAATATATTATGTCAACCGGAAGAAGACGATTTGTATAATCTATATAAGGAGTATGATAATAAATTATCAACAAAAATAGATGATTTACCAAAATGTAAAAGTTTTACGCCTAGTAAAATAAAATATGAAAGTTTGTGGGAATCTTTGTTTGTTAAACCGCTTGCATATATAATTTTAAAATTTGGTTACTTAATAAAGAATATGGGTCTTTCTGTAATGATAATAGGACTTATAATAAGAATAATAATGTTGCCAATTCAAATTAAAACAGTTAAACAATCTGAGAATATGAAAAAAGCTCAACCAGAAATAGCTCGAATTGAAAAAAAATATCAAAATCAAACAGATAATGAATCACTAATGGCAAAGAGCCAAGAAACTATGATGGTTTATAAAAAATATTCATTAAACCCAGTTTCAGGATGTTTATTAACTTTTTTACAATTACCTTTATTTTTTGCTTTTTTAGAAGCAATCAATAGAGTACCAGCAATATTTGAAGGAACATTCTTAAGTATGAATTTAGGAATGACTCCAGCGACTGGAATCGGAAATAAAAATTATTTATATGTTATTTTAGTTATATTAATTATTTTAACTACTTACATTTCGTTTAAAAATTCAATGAAATCACAAGAACAAACATCAGAAATGGCCCAACAAATGAAAATGATGTCAATTTTTATGATTTTTATGATTTCAATAGCATCTTTAAGTTTACCTACAGCTATAGCTTTATATTGGATTGTAACTAATGGCTTTGCCGTAGTTCAAAATATTATCATTAAAAAGATAATTGAAAAGAGGAAGTAAAATGAAATTAGAAGTATTAGAATATGAAGGAAAAAATTTAGAGGAAGTAAAAGCAAAAGCATTAGCTGAATTAAATGTTTCAGAAAATGATATTTTGTATAAAAGTGATATAAAAAAAGGAAAACTATTCAAATCAGATACTGTTTCATTAAAAATATTGAAAATAAAAGATGTTGCAGAGTATATTAAAAATAACTTAAAAGAATTAGTAACAAATATGGGGATTGATTTGAAATTAGAATGTAATGTTAGAGAAAACCAAATAAATATAAAAATGTATTCTGATAAAAATAATATTCTTATTGGAAAAAATGGTCAAACTTTAATAGCTATTCAAAATATTTTAAAGCAGCAAATTTATAAAATAATTGGTACATATCCATACATCTTATTAGATGTTGAAAATTATAAAGAAAAAAGAAATATTAATTTAGAAAGAATGGCCAAAAAAACAGCTAGAGAAGTAATTAAGACAAAAATAGATGTTATATTAGATGATATGAACTCTTATGAAAGAAGAATAATTCATAACGCTTTAAGTGATTTTAAAAATATTTCTACAGTTAGTGAAGGTGAAGAGCCTAATAGACACATTGTAATAAGGTATAAAGAAACTAAAGAAGATTAAAAAATCTTCTTTTTTTATTTCCCGGGAAATAATTTTGTGCTATAATACCCGCGAGAGGGAAATAATTATGAATGATACAATTTGTGCTATTGCTACTAGTCAAGGAGTAGGTGCAATAGCAATAATTAGGGTTAGTGGCGATGATTCTATTAATATAGTAAATAAGATATTTAAAGGAAAAGATTTATTAAAAGTAAAAACACATACAATTAATTATGGATATATTGTTGATAAGTGTGGAAAAATTATAGATGAAGTATTAGTTAGTGTAATGCTTTCTCCCAAAACTTTCACGACAGAAAATACAGTGGAAATAAATACTCATGGCGGAATAGCTTGTACAAATAAAGTTTTGGAATTGCTATTAGAAAATGGCTGTCGATTAGCAGAACCAGGCGAGTTTACTAAACGTGCTTTTTTAAATGGAAGAATAGATTTATTAGAAGCAGAAGCTGTTATGGATAAAATAAATGCTCAAACCGAAATCCAAAACACTATGGCTTCTAATCAATTAAGTGGTAAAGTGTCTGAGTTAATAAATAATTTACGTGATGATATGGTTCAAGTAATATCTAATATAAACGTTAATATTGATTATCCAGAATATGATGATGTTGATATTATTACCAATGAGATTCTTTTGCCTAAAATTACCAATTTAAAGTCTAAAATTACTAAAATTATTTCAGAAAGTAAAAATGGTAAAATTATAAAAGATGGTATAAAAACTTGTATCATAGGCCAACCAAATGTAGGTAAAAGTAGCTTACTTAATGCATTATTGCAAGAAGACAAAGCAATTGTTACAGACATTGCTGGAACAACAAGAGATATCGTTGAAGGAACTATTTCTATTGATGGTATTATTCTAAATATGATTGATACTGCAGGAATTAGAGAAACTTCTGATAAAATTGAAGCTATAGGTGTTGAAAAAAGTTTAAATTTAATGTCTCAATCAGACCTTGTTCTACTAGTTTTAAATAATAATACAGAACTAGATGATAATACAAAAAAAATTATTAAAGAGTTGGGAAATAAAGAATATTTAGTAATTATTAATAAAATTGATTTGGGAAATAAATTAGTGCTTGATAATGGGGTTGTTGATAATGATAGGATCGTTAGAATAAGTGTTAAAGAAAATATCGGTTTAGATGATTTGAAAGCCAAAATAAAAGATTTATTTAATTTATCAAAATTAGAAACTAAAGATCCTACCTACTTAACTAATGCTAGGAGTTTGTCTATATTAAAAAAATGTTTAGAAAATATTAAAAATATTGAAGAAAGTATTAAAAATAATCTTCCTATTGATTTATTAGAAATAGATATACAAAATATTTGGCAAGATTTAGGAAAAATAAACGGAACTACATACGATGAAGAATTATTAGATGAAATGTTTAGTCGATTTTGTCTTGGGAAATAAAAGGAGTTGTGGATAAGTATGATGGAAATTATTGTTGTTGGTGGTGGCCATGCTGGATGCGAAGCGGCATATGCCTGTGCTAAAAAAGGTCATAAAACATTATTAATTACGGGAAATATAAAAAATATCGCCGATATGCCATGTAATCCCCATATTGGAGGAAGTGCTAAAGGAATTGTTGTAAGAGAAATTGATGCATTGGGAGGTGTAATGGGAAAAATTGCTGATAAAACACATTTACAAATAAAAATGTTAAATAGTGCTAAAGGTCCAGCAGTTCAAGCCCTAAGAGCACAAGGTGATAAAATTGCCTATCCTAAAGAAATGATAAAAACCTTAAATTCATTAGAAAATTTAACTATTAAAGAGGGAATGGTTGAAGATTTAATAATCGATAATAATAAAGTAAAAGGAATCATTCTTGAAGATGGAACGAAAATACATGCGAAGGCTGTAATATTAACTACAGGAACTTATTTAAAATCAGATATTTTAGTTGGAAATACTAGAACCAGAAAAGGACCACATGGAGAAGAGCCATCAAACTTTTTAAGTGATAAATTAAAAGAATATGGATTTAAAATAATCAGACTAAAAACAGGAACACCTCAAAGAATAGATCGTAAAACTATTGATTTTTCTAAAACAAAATTAGAACCTGGAGACAATGAATATCATACATTTAGTTTTGATTTAGAACCATGTTATAAGTTAGATGAACAAGAACCATGTTATTTAACATATACCAATGAAAAAACTCATCAAATAATTAAAGAAAATTTATCTAAATCTAGTATGTATGGAGCTCTAGATGATATCAAAGGAATTGGCCCAAGATATTGTCCATCAATTGAAGATAAAGTAGTAAGATTTGCAGATAAAGAGCGTCATCAATTGTTTTTAGAACCAGAAAGTCGTTTTTATGATGACATTTATTTACAAGGTTTTTCTACGTCAATGCCGCCAGAAGTTCAAGAAAAAATGGTTCATTCTTTACCTGGTTTAGAAAATGCCAAAATTTTAAAGTATGGTTACGCAATAGAGTATGATGCAATTTATCCGACGCAATTAAACCCAACTCTTGAAACTAAAATTATCAAAAACTTATATACAGCTGGTCAAATTAATGGTACAAGCGGTTATGAAGAAGCTGCTTGCCAAGGATTAATAGCTGGAATTAATGCATCTTTAAATTTAGAAGAAAAGGATCCATTAATATTAAAAAGATCAGATGCATATATTGGTGTTTTAATAGATGATCTTGTCACAAAAGGCATTAAAGATCCATACAGACTTTTAACAAGTAGGGCAGAATTCCGTTTATTACTTAGAAGTGATAATGCTGATTTACGACTTCGTGAAATTGGTTACAATGTAGGTATGATAAATGAAGATCAAATAAGTAAATTACATAAGAAAAAAAATGATATCTTGGAATTAAAAAAATTTATGAGCATCGAAAAAGTAAAAATAACAGATGAAACTCGTCAGATATTTGAAGATAATAATATCCCTGTACCACAAGTTACTTTATCATTAGAACAGCTAATCAAAAGACCCGAAATTACTATGGAATTTTTAGAAAAAATAATTCCTATCAAATATGATACAGAAATAAAGAAACAAGTCGAAATAAACTTTAAGTATGAGGGTTACATTCAAAAAACTTATAAAGAAGTCGAAAAAATGTTGAAATTAGAAAAAAAACAAATTCCAGAAGATATAGATTATGATAAAATTAAAAACATTGCTTCAGAAGCACGTCAAAAATTAAAAGAGGTAAGACCTAAAACAGTAGCTCAAGCTATTAGAATTAGTGGCGTAAACCCTGCTGATATTTCAATTTTGACAATTTATTTAAAAAAGGAATATGGTAAAAATGAATGAAAAAGAATTTTATGATGCAATCAATGATTTAGGAATAAAGATTACTGAACAACAAAAAAAGTCTTTGCAGATATATTGTGAATTTCTAATCTCCGAAAATCAAAAAACTAATTTAACTGCCATAAAAGAACCAGCAGAAATTTATTTAAAACATTTTTATGATTCTTTGACTATAACAAAAGTAGTCGATTTAACTAAAATAAATAATATTTTGGATATTGGAAGTGGAGCTGGTTTTCCTGGAATGGTAATAAAAATCTTTTTTCCAGCTGTTGAAGTAACTTTATTAGATTCAAATAATAAAAAAATCTCATTTTTAAAGAGTTTGGCTTCAAAATTGAAGTTAGAAAATATCCAATTTGTTCAAGAACGAGCAGAAGACATTATCAAAACAAAAAGGGACTCTTTTGATTTAGTAACTGCTAGGGCAGTTGCTAATTTAACTACACTAAGCGAATTAAGTTTACCTTTTGTTAAAGTAAATGGATATTTCATTCCTTTAAAAGGATCAAATGAAACCGAGATAAAAGAAGCAACATACGCTATAAAAACTTTAGGTGGTGAAATTGAAAAAATTATGAATTTTACCTTACCATACGAAGGTGGAACACGTAATATTTTAAAAATAAAAAAAATTAATAATACACCTACTAAATACCCTCGTCGATATGAAAAAATTTTAAAAAATCCATTGAAAAAATAGGTGAAATAAGATATGATAAAAAATAGAATAAGAAAGTGAAGGGGCTGATATAATGAACTTAGAATCGGGAGTATTACAAATACATATAGAAGATATAATACCAAACAGATTTCAACCACGTTTACAATTTGACGAAGAGGGTTTAAAAGAGTTATCAGATTCCATTAAAGAACATGGAATAATTCAGCCTTTAGTTTTAAGAAAACTAGGAGATAAGTACGAAATAATAGCAGGGGAACGAAGATATAAGGCCGCAACAATGGCTGGTCTTACAACAGTTCCTGCAGTAATTTCTAATATAGATGACAATAAAGCAGCAGAAGTTGCTATTGTTGAAAACGTCCAAAGAAGAGATTTAACAGCAATTGAAGAAGCTCGCTCGTATAAAAATCTTCTCGATAAAGGTTACTTAACACAAGAACAACTTGCTAAGAGAATGGGATTGTCTCAACCTGCCATAGCAAATAAATTAAGATTATTAAACTTGGATGAAGAAGTACAACAAGCATTATTAGAAGAAAAAATTTCTGAAAGACATGCTAGAACACTTCTATCATTACCAGATAAAGAAGCTCAAAAAGAATGGCTTCATAGGATAATTAATGAGAGGATGACAGTGAGACAATTGGATTTGGAATTAAAAAAATTGAAAGCTAAACAAAATTTAACAGAAGATGAAGACAACGGAGATGTACCGTTAGTTGAAGCTAAAAGAAATATTGATGAAATAAAAGCTCAAGCTACTGATCTTAAAGATTTGAATAAAAAGATGAGTGAAGATGACTTGATGAAACCAACTCAAGTAGTAAATGAAGAACTTGAAACACTCGATTTAAATGATGGACTTCCGATAATTGAAAATCCAAGAGAGGATAAAAATTCACAAGATATCTTAAATACAGATGATTTAAAATTTAATGAAGATGAAGACACTTCAACTGACACCGCTAGTGATTCCTCAGGTTTTACTATTCCAGAAGTCGAACCAAAAGAAGCTTTAGAAATTAAAGAAGATAATCAAGCTAATGAGAATCCATTTACAATGGCTACATCAATTCCAGAATCAAACATTATTACGCCGGCATCAACTGATACTTTAATACCAGAAAACAGTATTATTGAGAATCATTCAGACTCTAATAAATTTTTTAATTTTTCTGATAGTTTTGAAGACCAAAATCAAATTCAAAGAGAAATTCCAATAAAAGAAAATAACTCATCAAATGGATTTGAAGTTTTTAATGCTCCAGATGCACCTAGTAATTTTATTGATATTACTAATAAAAATAATGAAGTAGAGGAAAATGACAATTTTAATCCGTTTGCCAATGATAATGTTCCTTCAAATTCATCTGTAAATCAACCATCTAACAATTATTTAAATACCGACTTTGATTTGAATCCTAATAATCGCTTCTTTACCCCTGTTTATGATTCATCTCGAGAAGTAGGTTTGATTGAAAACAAACAGGAAGAAATAAATCCTATGGATGCTGTTGATAATTTAAAAAATGAAGAAAATAGAGATACCCCTCAACAAGAGGAAGATTTAAGTTTAAAAACAGCTATAAGTGCTATTAGAAATTGTATAGAGGATCTAGGAGATAAAGGATTTTATATAAATGTAGAAGAAATAGATTTTGATAGTAATTATCAAATAACTATTCAAATAAAAAAATAAAGGCATTAGATAGATTTTCTAATGTCTTTTTAATTAGCTGTTTTTTCTTTATAAACAAATTCTGTATTTTGATTATTATATTCACTACCACTAACATAATAGTACATAAAATATTTATCATCTTTAGGTTTATCTCCAGTAACTGGATCTAAAGGAACGCCTACTATGTTACTTGGTGCTTCATACCAATTACTTTCTTTTAAAATACTTTCCATCGTATCTGCCCAAATATTTTTAGAAATCGCGCCATCACTTACTTTTAACTCTTTTGAATCATCATAACCATTCCATACCATCATTAAAGCATCAGGGTTATATCCAACCATCCAACAATCAGTACCAGAACTACCGGTTTTGATGGCATATTTTTTAGTTATTTTTGATGAGATACTCATAACAGTAGGTGTATTATATTCAATAAAAGAATTACTATATGTCGCTGTCATAAGCTCGTTTAAAATGTATGTATAAGATTCATTTAATACTAAATCCTTTTTTTCTTTTTTTTCATAAAGAATATTACCGTTCAAATCTTCAACTTTATTTATAAAAGTTAATTCATTTTTGTATCCACCACTTGCTAAAGTAGAATACGCACGCGCAAAATCGAGCATACTAAGTTCACAAGTTCCTAAAGCAAGAGAAGGAATTGCTTTTAATTGTTGTTTTATTCCCATCCTTTTAGCAGTATTAACTAGAGTTTCTTCACCTAAAAATAAATGTGTTTTAACAGCATATATATTATCAGAATAGGCAATGGCCGCCGCCATTGTTATATTTTTGTTTCCATACTTGTTATTATAATTAGCAGGAGCATACGTTTTGTTAGAAGAGAAAACAAATGTTGTCGGTTCACTTAAAAAAGTCGAAGAAGAAACCATACCGTTTTCTAAAGCACTATAATATAAGAGAGGTTTAATTGAAGAACCAACCTGTCTTTTAGCACTTATAGCACGATTAAATTGACTTTTGGCATAATCAGTTCCGCCAGTTAATGCCATAATACCACCTGTTTTAGGATTGATAATTAAACTAGCCACTTGTAATTCGCCGCTATCTGCCATATATTTTTGAATATTTTCCTCCATTTTTCGTTGAGCTTCTACATTTAGAGAAGTATATATTTTTAATCCTCCTGATTCAATTAATGATTTAGGAATCGTTTCAATAGACTCTAGCTCATTATAAACCGCATCTTGATAGTACATAATCATTTTTAAGTCATTTTCATTTTTTTGTCCATATATTTTAATACTTTTTCGAAAAAGATTATTATAAGTTTCTTCTGAAATATATTTATTTTTTAACATTGCTTTAGCTATAATTTTCGCCCTTTTAATAGATGCTTCATAGTTAGAAACAGGATTATAATAATTAGGACTTTTAGGTATACCAGCTAAGATGATTGCTTCTTCTAAAGTTAAATTGCTGGCTTTTTTATTGAAATAATATTCACTTGCATTTTCAATCCCATAATTACCTTGTCCAAAGTTTATTGTGTTTAAATATCCTTCTAATATTTCATCTTTACTATAATGAACTTCTAATTTTAAGGTCAAAAGAGCCTCTTCAAATTTTCTTTTCCAAGTTTTGTCAAATTCTAAATACATATTTTTGATATATTGCTGGCTAATTGTAGAAGCACCTTGTGTTATTTTTCCACTTTTTACATTAGTAAGCATTGCTTTAGCAATTCTAAAGTAATCAAAACCGTTATGATGGTAGAAATTTTTATCTTCTGTACTTATTACAGCATTAACTAAATCATCAGCTATTTCATTTAAAGAAACCCATTCATTATTACCAGATCCTTGATATATTAAATTACTATTATCATCATAAATATAAAGCTGATTAGTATTTACTATATCCAATTTAGGACTAAAATAAGCATATCCATATAAAGCACCAATAATAATTGTAAATAAAATGATACTAGTTATAAAAAACTTCATTATCTTTTTTGCTTTTTTCATTCTAACACCCGTTATTATTATGATTTAAAAACCAGAAAATATAAGTGCAAATGTATTAATATTATGATATAATTCTACCCAAAGGAGAAGAAATATGGTAACTAAAATGAATTTAAAATTGTATAAAAATAATCTTCTTGATCAAGAATATAAAAATATTAATTGTATGTATCAAAATAGCAATATTTCATTTTTGTTAAATGATTGTAAGATGATTTTGAATAAACATATTTTTCTTCGTGAGAATAATGAATTTAAATTTAATATAAATTTGCAAACTAAAACATGTACGATTTTGTTAAAAGAACATAATAAGGAATTTGATATACCAATAGAACAAGTATCTTTTAGTCAAAAAGATAACATAATGGTATTATCGTATAAAACAGAATCAGATGATAAAAGCACTAAAATGGTAATAGAATTGAGTGATTAAAATGGGTATATTTATAAAAGAACAAGAACAATATCTTCAAAAAAAATTACATGATTGTGGTTATGATGTTGAAGAAGTAACTTTAAATATTTCATCACGTCCTGAATTTGGGGACTACCAATACAATGGAATAATGTCTTTAGCTAAAAAATATCATAAAAATCCACGTGAGATAGCTGAAGAATTATTGATTTTATTAAAAAAAGACGATCTTTATAAAGATGTTAACATGGCTGGGCCTGGTTTCATTAACATAACATTTAGTGATGAGCAACTAGTTAAACATATGAATGAATTGCTTCAAAATATTGAAATAAATTATACAGGGATAGAACCAAAAAAAATATTTTTTGATTATGGAGGAGCAAATGTGGCTAAAGCTCTACATGTTGGTCATTTAAGAAGTGCTAATATAGGAGAAGCTTTAAAAAGATTATGTAAATCCTTAGGTTGCAATGTTATGGCTGATGCTCATTTGGGAGATTGGGGAAGACCAATTGGTTTAGTTATGCTTGAAATAAAAAAACGTCAACCATCATTACCTTATTTTGATTCGACTTTTACAGGTGAATATCCCGAAAAATCACCTGTTACTAATGCCGATTTAATGGAAATATACCCAATAGCTTCTGAAAAAGCAAAGAATGATGAAATATATATGGAAGAAGCACGTGAAATAACTGCTCAATTTCAGAATGGTGATAAAGGATTAACTGCCTTGTGGAATCAAATTATGAAAGTTTCTAAAACAGATATAAAAAGAATATATGATAAATTAAATACTACTTTTGAAATTTGGGAAGGTGAAAGTGATGGTAATCGATATGTTCCTGAATTAATTGAGTACCTTGAAGAAAAAAATCTAATAAAAGAAAGCCAAGGAGCTAGAATTATCGAGGTTCAAAAAGCTGATGATGATCATGAAATACCTCCTTTATTATTAGTAAAATCAAATAATAGTACATCGTATGAAACTACAGACTTAGCATGTATTTGGGAAAGAATGAAATTACACAATCCAGATGAAATATGGTATTTAACAGATTCAAGACAAGCATTACATTTTGAACAAACATTTAGAGCTGCTCGTGTTTCGGAAATTGTAAAACCAGAAACTAAGTTAGAATTTATTCCTTTTGGAACTATGAATGGAAAAGATGGTAAACCATTTAAAACAAGAGATGGTGGAGTTATGACTCTAGAATCTTTACTAACTTTAGCTGAGGAAGAATGTGAAAAGAAAATCTTACCTAATATAACCGGCGAAGAACGAAAAAAAGTGGCAGAACAAGTATCTCTTGCAGCCGTTAAATACGCTGACTTAATTCCATATCGTTTAACGAATTATGTATTTGATCCAGTAAAATTTAGCGACTTGCAAGGTAAAACAGGACCATACTTACTATATTCCACAATAAGAATGAAATCATTATTAAAAAAAGCCACAGAATCTGGTGTGGAATTTAAAAAAATAACGACTATTGCTAATGAATATGATCGAGCAATAATGATAGGACTTTTAAACATTAATAATGTTTTAATGAAATCATATAAAACAAAATCTTTAAATGAAATAGCTGAACATTTATATAAAATAACTAATTTATTTAATAATTTTTATTCTCAAAACCGCATTTTAACAGAGGAAAATGCAGAAGTAAAAGAGTCTTGGTTATGCTTAAGTAGAATAGTTTATGAAAATAATTTAAAACTATTGAATATACTAGGAATAGATGTTCCAGACAGAATGTAAAAAAATATTATAAAATAATACATTTTAGTATTGTCATATTAAAAAAAATATGTATAATGGTGTCTAGTGAATTATTTGGAGGTTAATTATATGAAATTAAAAGATATGTCAATAGAAGAATTAGAAGCTATGTCATATGATGATATTGCGTTGATGGTTTTAACAGAATCAGGACGCAAAATGAAAATTAACGAATTATTTAAAGAAGTATGTAATTTATTAAACTTAACGGATGAAGAATTTATGGAAAAACTTCCTGCTTTCTTCGAAGTGTTAAGTACTGATCATAGATTTATAATGATAGAAAATGGTTATTGGGATTTAAAAACCAAACATTCAACCAAAGTCATCATCGATAATGATGACGATGATGACGATGTTGTTGAAGATGATATTGAAGAAGAGGAAAAAGAAGAAGATATTTTCTATGATGATACTGAAGCTGATGATTCAGACACAGATGATGATTTAAAAGATTTAGTAATAATCGACGAGGATGAAGAAGCAAATGGTCTATCATAAACCATTTGTTTTTTTACGTAATTATTTAACATATATGATATAATAAAAAAACGAAAGGCGTGGTCTAGGTGATAGATAGATTAGAAGCGATAAAAAAAAGATATGAAGAATTAACAGTGCAATTATCTTCTGAAGAAGTGCTTTCTGATTATAATACCTTAATGAAATTATCAAAAGAACAAAAAAAGCTAGAAGAAACATATAATAAATATATTGAATATTTAAATGTTTCTAAAAATATTGACGAAGCTAAGGAATTAATAAATGATCCTGAATTAGGTGAGATGGCTCGTTTAGAATTAGAAGAATCAACTCAAAAAAAAGAAAAATTAACTCATGAATTAGAAATATTATTAATTCCAAAAGATGAAAATGATGACAAAGACATTATTATGGAAATTAGAGGAGCAGCCGGTGGTGATGAAGCTAATATCTTTGCAGGCGATTTGTTTAGAATGTATTCACGTTATGCTGACAAAGTAGGATGGAAGATAGAAGTAATTAATTCAGAAGCTGGAACAGCTGGTGGTTATTCGCAAATAGAAGTAAAAATAAAAGGCGAAAACGTTTATTCTAAATTAAAATATGAATCTGGTTCACATCGTGTTCAACGCGTTCCTGTAACAGAGTCAAATGGTCGTATTCAAACATCAACAGCAACTGTTCTGATAATGCCAGAAGTAGAAGATGTTGACATAGAGATAAACCCTAACGATTTACGTATAGATACTTTCTGTGCAAGTGGTCATGGTGGTCAAGGAGTTAATACAACACCATCAGCAGTTAGAATAACTCATTTACCTACTAATACAGTCGTAACATGTCAGAATGAACGAAGTCAATTACAGAATAAAGCTCAAGCAATGGAAGTCTTAAAAGCTCGTCTTTATCAAGCAGAGCAAGAAAGACAAGATGCCGAAGTTGGTAGTGAAAGAAGAAGTAAAATTGGAACTGGTGATAGAGCAGAAAAAATAAGAACTTATAACTATCCTCAAAACAGAGTAACAGATCATCGCATAGGCTATACTACTAATACTCTTGATCGTGTTATGGATGGAGCTTTAGATGATATCATTGAAGCATTAATAACTGAAGATTTACGTAGAAAACTAAAAGGAGAATAAAAACAATATCAAGGATATGATATTGTTTTTTAGAAGTAAAAAATGAATAATTATGAATATGAAATTGAATATTTAAAGAAGTATCTTCCTAAAGAAAAAGACTTAAATCATGCTATCTTAAGACTAAGAGAAGGCGAACCAGTACAATACATTGTTGGTGACACAAATTTCTATGGAAATATAATAAAAGTCAATCGCAATGTTTTGATTCCTCGTCGTGAAACAGAAGAATTAGTAGAAAAAACAAATGAATTAATAAAAAAAATATTTTTAAATAAAGAAATAAGAATTTTAGATATTGGAACAGGAAGTGGATGCATTCCAATAACTTTAAAAAAACTTCACCCAAATTCAATTGTTGATGCTTGTGATATATCAAATGCAGCTCTCGAAGTAGCTACAGAAAATGCTTTAAACAACAATGTTTCAATAAATTTTATTGAAAGTGACATATTTGCTGCAATAAATAATAAGTATGATTGTATAATAAGTAATCCTCCATATATAAGTTACAGCGAAGAAATAATGGATATTGTAAAAAACAATGAGCCTCATTTGGCTTTATACGCCCCAGATGATGGATTATATTTTTATAAAAAAATCCTAACATCAGCTAAAGAATACTTAAAAGATCAATTTATAATTGCTTTTGAAATTGGTGCAACTCAAGGAAAAACTTTAATTGAATTTGCTAAAAATTTTTATCCAACATCAAAAATAGTTTTAGAAAAAGATTTACAACATTTTGATCGATTTATTTTTATAATTAATGAATAAAATATTACTTTTTTTCCCTAAAAATATTTAGGTGATAAAATGAAAAAAATTATAATAATAATGTTTTGCTTTGTTTTATTTTTAAGTATTTCTTCTAAACAAAAGTTTCTTATTCCAGATGAATCAATTAGATTTAGAATCATTGCTAATAGTAATGAAGAAGCAGATCAAGCAATGAAAATGTTAATAAAAAAAGATTTAGAAAAAGAATTATTTTCAAAAATAACCACATCAACATCTATCAATGATACTAGAAAAATAATAGCTGATAATCAACAAAATATAGATGATATACTAAAAAAATATAATATAAATTACAACATCTCATATGGAAAAAATTATTTTCCTGCTAAAGAATATAAAGGTGTAAATTATAATAGTGGTGAATATGAATCACTGGTAATATCTTTAGGAGAATCAAAGGGTAATAATTGGTGGTGTGTTCTATATCCACCACTTTGTTTATTAGAATCAGAAAGTAATAATATGGAAGACAATGAATATAAATTATATATACAAGAGGTCTTAGATAAAGTATTACCATAGTGTAAAGCATCATTTTAAAAATTGACAAAGTTTAATTATAATTATATAGTAAAATTATGAATAAAACTTATTAAATGAGAGTGATGAGATGAAAAAAATTCTAATAAACGGAAATAAAGAATTAAGTGGCGAAATAAAAATAAGTGGCGCTAAAAATAGTATAGTAGCTTTAATACCAGCAGCTATTTTATCGGACGAAGAAATAATAATCTATAATGCTCCAAATATATCTGATACTAACTCACTAATTGAAATAGTTGAAAAATTAAATGGTAAAGTAGAATACAAAAATGAGACTTTAAAAATAGACTGTCGAAATATTAAAAACTGCACTATTCCAGAAGAATTATCAAATAAATTAAGAGCTTCATATTATTTTATGGGGGCTTTACTAGGTAAATATAAATATGCTGAAATTTACTTCCCTGGAGGTTGTAATATTGGTTCTAGACCTATTGACTTTCATATTAAAGGATTTGAAAAGTTAGGTGCAAAAGTTACAATAGATGGTAGTAAATATACATTAAGTGCAGACAAATTAACTGGTGCCAGAATATATTTGGACTTTGCTTCTGTTGGAGCAACTATAAATATAATGTTAGCTGCTACAAAAGCTGAAGGGACAACTTACATTTCTAATGCTGCTAAAGAACCAGAAATAGTAAATGTCGCTGTTTTACTTAATAATATGGGAGCTAAAATAAGTGGTGCTGGTACTAGTGAAATTAAAATTGAAGGAGTTAATAAACTTTCTTCTTGTGTTATAGATGTTATTCCGGATCGAATTGAAGCAGGTACATATGCTATCATTGGAGCTTTGCTTGGAAATAATCTAAAAATAAGTGGAATAATTGAAGAACATATTGAAGCTTTATTATCAAAATTAAAAGAAGCTGGAGCAACTATTGAAGTATCAGAAAATGATTTAATAATAAACAAAGCCCCTAAATATAATCCAATAAATGTTAAAACGCTCGTATACCCAGGATTTGTAACTGATTTAGGTCAACCAATGAGTGTTTTACTTACTCAAGCTGATGGAATGTCTATTTTTGAAGAAACAATCTATGAAAATCGAATGGGACATATTAAATATTTACAAAAAATGGGAGCCAACGTTAAATTGAATGGCCAAACTGCTATTTTTACAGGTAGAACACCATTACATGGTCAAGAAGTTGTAGCAACTGACTTACGTGCAGGAGCTGCAATGGTTGTCGCTGGCTTGATTGCTACTGGTCAAACTAAAATTTCTGAAATAAACCATATTTTAAGAGGATATGAAAATATAGTAGAAAAATTAAAAAATGTTGGTGCAGACATCAAAATTATAGAAGAATAAAAATCTATCGTATTGATAGATTTTTAAAATGCTTAAATAAGTCAATTTTTTTAATTATTTTACCAAATTTAATATATACACTATATTGTAATTTTAATCGTTTTTGTTTACTAATTGAAGATACTTTATTATAATAAAAATGTGATTTTTATGATTTTAAATATATGTACAAATTCAAATGTTTTAACTGTTTTTTATTATGTTAAAATAGGTGCAACTATCATATCAATAGTAGTTCCGATCCTTTTAATGTATAAATTAATAAAAATATTATCAAAACACATTTTTAATGGCGAACCTTTAACAAAAGATATGAATAGTATTGCCAAAACAATAATTGCTGCTTTAGTTGTTTTTTTAGTTCCAACTATAGCTAATGGCTTTTTTAAATTAGTTGATAATTACTCAGATCAAGAAGTTGTTGATTGCTACTTAGAAGCAAATTTAGAAAATATAAAAAGTCTTAGAGAAAAAGAAAAAAAAGAATTACAAGAAAGAATGGAAAAGCAAGCAATGGAAGCCAAAAAGGCGGCTGAAGAACAAGCTAGAAAAAGAGCAGAGGAAAATGCTCAAAAGAAAAAAAAGAATGAAGAAAACCAAGAAGAAAGTTCAAATAATGAATCAAGTGAAAATGATTTAAAACAACAATTAACCAATTATTTATCTTCCCAACAAGGAACTTGGTCAGTCTATGTCATAAATACTAAAAACAATAATATAGTAGATATAAATGGTTCTCAACAAATGGTTGCCGCATCTACAATAAAACTATTTATAATGGAATATTTATATAGTTTAGCAGCTAATAATCAAACAAGTACAAATCAGTTTGAAAATTTAGTATCTCCTATGATAAAAAATAGTGATAATGATGCCACAAATCAACTAATTGATAAATATGGAATGAGTAATATAAATAACTATATAAAAAGCCACTATTCCAATAGTACTTTACAAAGAAAAATGTTAACATCTGGTAATGAAAATTATACATCAGCTTCTGACTTAGCCAAATTATTAAAAAATATTCATGATAAAAAATTAATAAATCAAAACTACTCTGAGCGAATGCTAAATTATTTGAAAGGTCAAACACGACGTAGCAAAATTCCAGCTGGAGTTCCTTCAGGAGTTACTGTAGCCAATAAAACTGGCGAAAATACTGGAATTCAAAATGATGCTGCTATCGTTTATTCAGCTAATGGAGATTATATATTAGTAGTTTTAGGTAATGGTGTAAGTAGTGAAGGTTCAGGAGTATCGTGTATTAAAGAAGTTTCTTCAATTGTTTATAAATACTATAACAATTAATATAGAGATAAAAAGTATTTTTTTGTAAAATAAAATGAAAATAAGTATTGATTAGTTATAATCTTATGATATAATACATAAGACGAAGAAATTACTATGTCTAAGATTAGATATGGCGGAAGGAGAGTATATACATGAGAAAAGGAATACATCCAGAATTAAAAGACTGTAAAGTTACTTGTGCTTGTGGAGCTACATTTACAACTAGATCAACAAAAGATGAAATACATGTTGAAGTATGTAATGAATGTCATCCTTTCTATACAGGAAAACAAGGCAAGGCTAAAAAAACAGGAGCAATTGAAAAATTCAATCGTAAATATGGATATGAACAAGAAGCAAAATAATGCTTCTTTTTTGTTGTAATAATGTCTAATGACATAGTTAATCTAACTTATTAAGTTTAAAATATGCTATACTAAAGATGGTGATATACATGGGAAATATAGGCTATTTATTAAAAAGAATAAAAGGAATGAATTATAAGCAAATGTTTGATACTATTGATTTTGTTCATACTAAAAATAACAAAAGTAAAATATCAATATTTTTTGATATTATACACTGTGGTTTAAAGTATCAAGCTGGTTATATGGATTATAAAATATTTGAAATGTATAATTTAAATGAAGAACAACGTAAAACCATTATAACTAGAGGAATTAATAACAAAATTGTCAAAAAATATAATAATCCAGAATATACTAAATATTTTAGTAACAAAATAGAATTTAATAAAAAATTTAATAAATATTTACTTCGTGATTGGATGGAATTAACTGGAGATGAAGAAAATTATCAACATTTTGTTGCTTTTTGTGACAAGCACAAAAAAATATTAGTAAAACCATTGAGTGAATGCTGTGGTAAAGGAGTAGAAATAATAGATACCACAAAGGAATCTAAAAAAGATTTATATAACCAATTAATAGAAAGTAAAAGAACTTTAGCTGAGGAAATAGCAGTAGAATGTCAAGAAATTGCTAAACTGCATCCATCTTCAGTTAATACAATTCGAATAGTTACTTTAAATCAACAAATTGTCGTTGCTCTTTTAAGAATAGGCAATAATAATAATGTTGTTGACAACTTTAATAAAGATGGCTTGGCAGCTCCAATTAATATAGAAACAGGGATAATAGATTATCTAGCTATTGATAAAAAAGGAAATTTATATGAAAAACACCCTTTAACTAATGAACAAATTTTATGGTTTAAAATACCTAAGTGGCCAAGAATCAAAAGATTTGTAACTCAAGCAGCGAAAGAAGTTCCAGAAGTTGGTTACGTTGGATGGGATGTTTGCTTAGGTGAAAAAGATCCGTTTTTAATCGAAGGAAATGAATTCCCAGGGCATGATTTATATCAACTACCTCCTCATAGAACTAATGGAATCGGTTTATTACCAAGATTTGAAAAAGTAATGAATGAAGGAAAGGATGATAAAGAGTGAAAATAGCAATTGCTACAGATCATAATGGCGTAGAACAAAAAAAATATCTTATAACTAATTTAAAAGAATATGATTTTATCGATAAAAGTCCAAACAATACCCCCACAGATGATTATCCTGATTTTGCTTTTGCCGTTGCTCAAAGTGTATTAAACAAAGAAGCCGATCTAGGTATTTTAATGTGTGGAACTGGCATAGGTATGAGTATAGCAGCAAATAAAGTAAGAGGAATAAGATGTGCTCATTGTAGCGATATCAGTCAAGCTCATTTAGCGCGTGAACATAATAATGCTAATATAATTGCTTTAAGTTATAAGCAGAATTTGAATGAAATAACGCTTATGATAAAAGAATTTATTGAAACAACTCCTAGTACAGAAGAAAGACATACTAGAAGAGTTAATAAGATAATAAGTTATGAAGGTGACCATATTGCAAATTAAAACATACCTTTATGTCATATCTGTATTATTAAGTGCATATGCTTTATCAGGAATAAACTATGATGCTTTCATCAAAAAAAATAAAGCTATTGAAGCACGTGTTCTAGTAATTTTACTCAGTTTTTCACTAGGTTATTTATTAACTAACTTTATAACTGATTTTATTGATGTTAGTAGCATAATCAGAGGATGATATGATTGAACAAAAAACTACTTATTGTAATATTATTTCTTTTGCCATTATTTTTTTTGAGTTTTACTTTGGAAAAACAACAATCAAAAAAAACAGCAAATGAAAAAAATATCATTACTAGCGAAAGCAAAAAACAACAAACTGTTGATTTAATATACAATGAGAAAAAATTAATTTTGCCTTTAGAGGATTATGTCATAGGAGTAGTAGCAGCAGAAATGCCTGCTTCTTTTGAGTTAGAAGCATTAAAAGCTCAAGCTGTTGCAGCTCGTACATATGTCTTAAAATATTTAGAAACAAATAAAACAATTGGGTCTACAACTGCCAATCAAGTATATATAGATGAAACAGCAATGCACTCTAAATGGAATGATGATTTTGAAAAATATTTTAATAAAATAACAGAAGCTGTTCAAAGTACACAGGGATTAGTAATAAAATACAATAATAATTTAATAAAAAGTTACTACTATGCTATGTCAAATGGATACACTGAAAACTCTCAAAATGTTTTTAATGAATCAATTGATTACTTGGTATCAGTGGAGTCAAAATGGGATGCGGATAATGAAAAAGAAGTTCTTTTTTCAAAAGAAGAATTTTGCACTAAATTATCCATAAATTGTGAAGAGATAGATATAAGAGATATAAAACGTAATGAATCCAATAGAATAACGTCATTAGTCATTAATAATCAGGAATTTTCAGGTGTTACAATCAGAAAAAAACTTAACTTAAGATCAACTGACTTTTATATAAATATAGATGAAGGAAATATTTTAATAAAAACAAAAGGTTATGGTCATGGAGTTGGTCTTAGTCAATATGGAGCTAATAATATGGCTAAATTAGGATACCGTTATGATGAAATACTAAAATATTATTATCAAAATACAGAAATTACCAATTTATAGGTATATTTCTTTTTTTATTGTTAAAACTTATTATTAGAAAGGAATAGTAAGTATGGGAAAAAGAAAATTAAAAGATTGGGTTATACCTGTATTGAGTATTATAGTTTTAGCAGGAGCAATTCTTTGTTACTACTTAATAAGCAACTTATTAAATTACAATGTGACAAATGATTTATCAAACGTAACAGATACTATAGTTGATAATAGTACAGAAGTAAATAAGGAAATTCCAAACGGAGAAGTAGACTTACCAGTAAAACCTTTTTCAGCAAATGATGTATCAATAAGTAAAGGTTTTTACCAAAAAGATGCTGATGAATCGACACAACAAAAGTCATTGATTAAGTATGAAAATATATACATGCCAAATACTGGTATCCTTTATTCATCAGATAATGCTTTTGATGTAATGGCCACGACTGATGGAACTATAACAAAAATACAGGAAGATAAAATTTTAGGTAAAATAATTGAAATTCAATATTCAAATAACTTAATTACGGTATATCAAAGTGTTGACAATGTAGCTGTTAAAGAAGGAGACAAAGTAAGTAAAGGTGATATCATAGCCACTAGTGGTTCCAACAAACTTAGTGATGAAAAAGCTAATTGTCTTCATTTTGAAGTATATAAGGATGGAAACTTAATTAATCCAGAAGACTTTTATAATATTGACTTAGGAACTATTAAATAGTTTCTTTTTGCTTGTCAAAAATTCTCTAATAAGCATATAATTAAGAGGAGGTTTACTTTGACAACTTTTAAAGAAAAATTTTATGAAAATATAAATCATATTCTTGATACAAAAAAAACAATATATGAAAATTCTCAATTATTTAAACAAAACAAAAAAATTATAAGTAATGATATAGAAAGAAAAATACATGAGATAAATAGTGAATTAGCTAAAAAAATAACACTATACAATTCTAACAATAATAGTAATGAGTACAAAAAAAATATCAACTCTAAAAGTGATATTTAACATTACCCCAACAATATAATTATACCACTTTACATAATTGATTGTTAGAGTTTCTTTTCTTGAAAAAAATGTTATAATTATATCATGGAAGGTGATAACATGAAACTCAATATTCGTGGTGATAAAATTACAATCACGCAATCAATGAAAGGTTATATCGAAGATAAAATTTCAAAATTAGATAAATATTTTGAAAATCCAGACGAAATAACTGCTAATATAATTGTTAGAGTAAGAAATCTTGAGCAAACTATAGAAGTAACAGCACCAACAAAAAAATTTACACTTCGTGCTGAAGAATCAAATGAAGATTTCTATACAGCAGTTGATTTAGTAGCTTCAAAACTTGAGCGTCAGATTAGAAAAAATAAAGATCGTTTAAATAAAAAATATAAAAATGTTGAATCTTTTGAATTAAGTTTAGATTTCTCTGAAGAAGCTGATGAAGAAACTAACACAAGTTCAATTGTTAAAAGAAAAAATATTTCAATGAAACCAATGGATGAAGAAGAAGCTATTCTTCAAATGGATTTAATTAATCATGATTTCTTTGTCTTTAAAAATTTAGATGAAGAATGTGTATCTGTCATTTATAAAAGAAAAGATAAGAATCTAGGAATCATTAATATGAAATAATTAAAAGGCTGTACAATGTATAGCCTTTTTAATGCCAGAAAATGAAGATATTTTTCCAAAAAAGCAATTAAATTTATTGAATTTATCTTTAAAATAAACTACAATAAAAATTACACAAATAAAAAAGTTTATTACTTTACATAATTTTGCTATAATATAACAGGTGGAGGTAACAAAATGGGATTTTTAAGAAAATTAATAGACTCAGAATATAAAGAATTAAAAAGATTTGAAAAATTAGCTCAACAAATAGTAGAACTTGATTCAGAAATGTCTGCTTTGAGCGACGATGAATTAAAAGCAAAAACAGAAGAATTTAAGAAAGAGTTGGAAGATGGCAAGTCTTTAGATGATTTAGTTGTTCCAGCATTTGCAGTAGTAAGGGAAGCCGCATATCGTGTAATTGGTGAAAAACCATATTTTGTTCAAATATTAGGTGGTTTAGCTATTCATTTTGGTAACATAGCTGAAATGAAGACGGGTGAGGGAAAAACTTTAACTGAAACAATGCCAACATACTTAAATGCTTTAACTGGTAAAGGTGTTCATATCGTAACAGTAAATGAATTCTTAGCAAAGCGTGACTCTGAATGGATGGGAAATATTTTCCGCTTCTTAGGTTTGACAGTTGGTTTAAATATGCGTGAAATGTCACCTGCCGAAAAAAGAGCAGCTTATAATTGTGATGTTTTATACTCAACAAATAATGAGATAGGTTTTGACTACTTAAGAGACAATATGGTAGTAAGAATCCAAGATCGTGTTCAAAGACCACTTAATTTCTGTATTGTCGATGAAGTTGACTCAATCTTAATTGATGAAGCAAGAACACCATTAATTATTTCAGGTGGAAAATTTGACGCTAAAGATTTATATACATCAGCAGATAGAGCAGTAAAAAAGTTAAAAGAAGAAGATTATACAGTTGATGAAAAAACAAAAAATGTTTCCTTAACTGAGAGTGGTGTCGAAAAAATCGAAAAAAATTTCCATTTAGATAATCTTTATGATTTGGAAAATGCAGCTTTAGTTCACCATTTAAATCAATCTTTAAAAGCTAATTATGGCTTCAAAGTTGATGTTGATTATGTTGTTGAAGATGGTGCTATAATTATTGTTGATCAATTTACAGGACGTTTAATGCATGGTCGTCAATTCAGTGATGGTTTACATCAAGCTATCGAAGCCAAAGAAGGCGTAAAAATAAATGAAGAAACAAAAACTATGGCAACGATAACATTCCAAAACTTATTCAGAATGTATAATAAATTATCAGGTATGACAGGAACTGCTAAAACAGAAGAAGAAGAATTTAGAGATATTTATAATATGTATGTTATTCAAATTCCAACTAATAAACCTGTAATCCGTGAAGATTTACCAGATTTAGTATATGCAACTGAAAAAGGTAAATTTGCAGCTATAGTTAGAAAAATAAAAGAAATACATGAAACAGGTCAACCTATTCTTGTTGGAACAATTTCTGTTGAAAATAATGAAAAATTAAGTGCCTTACTAAAAAAAGAAGGATTAAAGCATGAAGTGTTAAATGCCAAAAACCATGAAAGAGAAGCTGAAATAATAGCTAAAGCTGGTGAAAAAGGAGCAATAACTATCGCTACCAACATGGCTGGTCGTGGTACTGACATTAAATTAGGTGAAGGTGTTAAGGAACTTGGCGGGCTATGTGTAATTGGTACAGAAAGACATGAATCACGTCGTATAGATAACCAATTACGTGGTCGTTCTGGCCGTCAAGGAGATCCTGGAATGTCTCAATTCTTTGTTTCATTCGATGATGATTTAATGCGTCGCTTTGGTACTGAAAAAATTCAACAAATGTTAATTAGCGTTGGTTTTAGTGATGAACAAGCAATTCGTTCAAAAACATTTACTAAAAGTATTGAAACCGCTCAAAGAAAAGTAGAAGGTAATAACTACGATACAAGAAAATCATTACTAGACTATGATAATATAATGAATGAACAAAGAGAAATAATTTATGAAAAACGAAATGAAATTTTAGATAGTGATTCAATAAGACAAACTATTCTTAAAACAATTAATAACTATATTACAACATTAGTTGAAAGCCATGAAGAATTACTTGGTCAAGACTTAAATGAAATTTTAGAGTTAGTTAATGGTAAATTAGTTAAAAATAAAATAACACTAGATGATGTTTCTAACATTTCAAGACAAGAAGTAATCAACTTTATATATAATAGAGTAATTATGGAATATGAAGAAAAGATGAGTGATTATCCAGAAGAAGTTACTAACGAATTTGAAAAAGCAATTTCTCTTCGTGTTATAGATACACATTGGATGGACCACATCAATACAATGGCTTTATTAAGAGAAGGAATTCAATTAAGAAGTTATGCTCAAGAAAATCCATTAAGAGCTTATACAAACGAAGGCTTTGAATTATTTGAAGATATGTTAGATGTTATCGACAAAGAAATTACTATGTTTTTGATTAATGCTGAAATCAGACAAAATACAGTTAGAAAACAAGTTGTAAAAGGAAAAGCGGTTGAAGATAATAGTAAACCTAAAAAGCAACAACCTAAGAAAGTAAATAAAATTGGACGCAATGATCCATGTCCATGTGGCTCAGGGAAAAAATATAAACAATGTTGTGGTAAATAAACTCACAAACTCGCATAAAATAAGGGACTGCGGGTTTTTTGCTACTTACGATTTTTAGGTAATTTTACATCAAAAAAGGCTTTTAGAT
>ERZ779835.29-NODE-29-length-41054-cov-7.231298_pt1 | contig 41054 bp, 46 predicted proteins | sample MGYA00511382_ERZ779835 | MGnify/ENA primary metagenome ERZ779835 (study PRJEB29588, sample SAMEA2150814) | human gut metagenome | biome: human gut; feature: human-associated habitat; material: faeces | place: Denmark | collected 2008/2010 ... | reverse complement strand
TGCATGTCTTAGGCATGCCGCCAGCGTTCATCCTGAGCCAGGATCAAACTCTCAATAAAAAAGATTTATAAAAAATCATTAAAATCAAGTTTAATCACAAAGCTACTCAAATTGACTTTTTTACTTAGTTTTCAAAGAACATTTTCATGCTTTCTTCTTGGTTGCATTAGTAATATAACAGATTAGCCAACATTTTTCAACTTTTTTTTGACATTTTTTCATTTTTTTTACATATTACTTTTTTCAGCAATATTCTAAAGATTGTTTCGTTATATTACACCATGTTTACATCTCAAATGCAACATTCCTACCAAGTATATAATAAAAAAAAAGTAAATGCAAGTATAAATTGATAATTATTTAACATTTTTTAATTTTATATACATTTTATGATATTTATCAACTATACCATCTTGAAATGGCCCTTGCATTTTTCGTTTTTGTTCTATCAATTCTGACAATTCATTTTTTACTACCTTGTCCAATTCATCAGAATATTTCATTATTTTTTTATGATAATTATACTCGTTTCTATCCAAAATTCTAAAACCACCATCTGGAAAAACACGTAAATCCAAGTCATAGTCTATATACTTTATAACCTTGTTTTCTATAACAAAAGGAGAGGCTATATTGCAATAATAAAATAATCCATATTTTTTTAATTGACCAATAACATTGTACCAACGATGTTTATAAAAAAACAAAACTGCTGGTTCATTAGTCATATGACTACGTCCATCTTTCTCCGTAATTCTAGTGCGACCATTACCACATATTAAAACCTCATCATTATTTTCTAAGACAATAGCTTCATCAGAGGTATGCTCCAAAGTGCCATCGTGCTTATAACAAAAGATAGCTAGTTTATCTCCTACTTTAATATTTTCATCCATAAAATCCCGCTTTCGTTTTTCATTATACAATATTTTCTTCAAACAAAAAAGTACCTTAAAAGTACTTATTTCAACAAGTCAAGAGCTTTTTCTAATTGTTTATCGTTAGAAATGAGATTTTCTATAACATAATCAGGCTTTAAACCAACCCCTTCTACACATTCGCCATTAGGTCTTAGCCATTTAGCAATCGTATATTTTAACATTGATCCATCACTCAATCTTTTTGTGCTTTGAACCGTACCTTTTCCAAAAGATTGAGTACCTATTAATATCGTATTTTCACGATTATCCTTCAATGACGAAGCCAAAACTTCAGCAGCTGAAGCAGTTCCCCCATCAATCAAAACAGCGACCGTATAATCTCTTTTTTCATCACTTTTATCTTTTATAACTTCCTTACCACTTTTTTTATCTAAAGTATATATAATTTTTCCTTTAGACAAAAACAATTCGGCCAATTCGGTAGCAGAAGACAAATATCCACCACCATTATTACGCAAATCTATAATTAAAGAGTCAATTTTCTTATTTTCCAACTCGCGCAGTTTTTCAAAAAACTGTTCATAAGCATTATTAGAAAAAGACTTTATTTTTATATATCCTATTTTTTTATTCGAATAATCAAAATAATTTGACTCAACGACTGTAATAGAAACCTTTTCAAAATTTAATTTATAAGTTGATACAATATCATTACGCTTTATTGATAAAGTAACACTTTCTGCATTTTTAACATTTATTAAATCCGCTAGTAAACCAACATTATTATCTGTTATTTCTTGATCATTTACCTTTACTATTAAATCTCCATCAGCAAGGCCAGCATCTTCAGCTGGTGAATTCGGATATACATCTATAATTTTCTGCCCAAGAAGTGATATTCCAACTCCTTCATAAGTTCCATTTAAAGAATCAGTTAAATCATCTGTTTCATCATTGTTTAAATATATTGAATACTTATCTTTTAAAAAATTTAGCATACCATCAATTGCTGCATCCATTAAACCATCTTTATCAATATTTTCATAATAATTATTATTTATATCATTATAAACTTTTATCATTTCTGCTAAATTACCATCAGTCTCCAAAGAACTCAAATATTTTGTGGTAACTTTTTTATATTGATAATTCAAAATAAATCCCGTACTAACACAAGAAATTATTGAAACTACCACTACTACAATAAATAAGTCAAGAATTCCAAATGACAATTTTTTAGTAGTTTCTTTTTTACTTCTCTTTTTTGATTTTTTTAACAAAGATTGTTCCTTCAATGGATTTTTCGGATTTTTCTTTTTTTCTAAGCTTTCTTCTTTTCGTGATAAAGACTTTTTTACTTTTTCTTTTTTTATGCCTTCTTTTTTTATATTTTCTGAATTATTCACTTTTTTAACTTTTTTATGTTCTAATTCCTTTTTCATATTATTTTTCATATTTTCACCCTAATACAAATATAATACCACAAAAAAAGATTAATTATCATTAATCCTTTATTTAGAAGCTACAGCTAACTCAGTTTGCATTTTACTATAATCAGTTAAGTATTTATCAATTTTACCATTTTTAACTTTTATCAAAGTAATATCTCCAAATTTAAAGTCAGCTACTGTTGATGCTTTTTCATTTACTTCTTTTGGCTTGTAATATTCTTTATTTAAATAATTTGATAAATCCACTTTATAAGCATGCAATTTTTTTTCTTTTGAATTATATTTTGTTAACAAAGAATTCATGTCAGTCGCATAATCACCTGTTGTATCATAAACAAATACGTAATATTCATCGTAAGGTCTATTCAATATTTGACCAACTGATGCTACACTATAATTAACACTTCCTTGAACTGTTTCTTCTGTTTTAGTTTCTTCCTTATTAAATAAATCTTTTGTTACAAAAACTCTAGTTAAAACATAAAGAAGAGCAACACAAACCACTACAACAGCAATAACTCCTAAAAATTTTAACATTTCATCTTGTTCTGCTGTTCTATATTTTACTTTTTTTTGTTTCGTATTTTTTTCTTTTTCCATTCAAACCACCTTGTTCCAATTATAACACAAAAAAATCCTAAATCAAACTATTGTTTATTCTTAATATACCCCAAAAAGAAAAAAACATAGTTTATAAATTTAAACTATGCTAAACACTCTATTTTTCAATTAAGACTGTATTATTTAAAGAAGAAGCAATTGTCAAGATTTCAGAAGAAGATAAGTCGTTACTCGTAAGATAATAATTTATATTATTATGTGTCCATGAAAGACTATTATTAGTTAATGAACCGAAACTATTACTAAGCAAAAATGGTTCTCCATAAACTGGAATCGTTTCAAATTCACGTGATACCGTCGCTGCTTCTTCAATTAAAACAAAATTCTTATCTCCATTAAATGTCAATATAGCTCTGTCACCATTTTCGGTTGATACAACTTCTTTATCTTTTAGATAAGTATTATTTGGTACATATAAAGGATATATAACGTCATCTAAAGACGCTGTATTTTCTGTATCATCTGCAACTGTACAACAATTTTCTTCTACAATCTTATCAACATCAAACTCATCACTTTTTAAAGAAGCTTTATAATCTATTTTTTTATATTCAACTTTTATCATTAAAATATCATCTTTAGAATAAACTTCGACACTCTTTAAATTTTTATTTTTATCAAACTTAATCATTTCATATGACATATCAGGATTATTAGGATAATCAACCTTTACTTTCAAGCTATAACCATTATCCAAAGTTTTAAATTCTAAATTTTTATCATTTTCAATATCTTTAATCAAAGAATTTAGTATATACGATTGACTGCTATTATAAGGCCAATCACTCTGAAATTTATAACTTTTATTCAAGCTAGGCGTTATAACATATACAGCATCAGAATTTCTTAATATAACCTGTTCATGATTATTGTTTGTATTTACCATATTCACTTTAAAATAATCATCATCCATATAATAGACTTTTAAATCATATTTAAAAACATCTTCATTATTATACAATTCCATATTGCTTTCAACATAATATGACTTAGCTGATTCAACTTCATTTTTAAATTTATCTACTAAATTTTCTTTATTAGCTTTACCACAACCTCCGATAAAAAACACCGAAATTAAAATAAGTAATATTTTTTTCACTATACCCCAACCTTTTCTAATAAAATATATTTATATATTTTGTTAATATTCATACATATTTTAAAAAAATATGCTCATACTAGAAATAGAAAAGGAAGGTTGTTATGGAAATAATTCAAAAAATCGCATTAGTACTAACAATTGTTGGTGCTTTAAACTGGGGATTAATTGGTATTTTAGATATTAATTTAGTTAGTTCTTTAATTAAAAGTACTATGATAAATAATATTATTTATACAATTATTGGTGTTGCTTCACTAATAAGTATAAGTTATTTATTCCATGAAAAAACGACTTATTAAGCCGTTTTTTTATTTAGCATTCGAAAGAACAATATTTATATTTTTAGTTACAACATATTGTAATCTAGAATCATTTCCTTCCACATGAACAGGAACTGCATAATTACCTGTAGAATAAGAAGTTAAATCAACATAAGCAGTTATAGCATTAGAATTTTCATCAATTGCATTAATTACCGATTCTACACCTATAATCTGAATATTTATCGAAGCATCATCAGGGGTTTCTAGATTTGCTACTAAACCACTTGGTACATTACGATAACTAATTCCTTTTATAGTAATTGTCTTTTGCTTAGCTTCACCAAAATTTAAAACTATTGTAGCACTATCATCACTAATTGATCTTACCCCGGTAGGTTTTGATATCGTTACACTATATGATTTAGAACCATTGTTTCCTTGACCAGATACATCTATAGTTACTGGTACGTATTCTATACTTTCAAGAACTGACTCATCACCATATATTGTTGTCTCATAATCACTAATATTTGTTCCATTGATAGTTATAGAAGATATTGCTTTACCACTTACTAATTCACCAGTTGTTAAAACTTTAACTGGAACTTTCTTAGAATATGAATCTAATTCTAATTTAGCAGTAATATTAGTAGAAACAACTTCAACATTATCAACTATGCGTCCATTTGCATCATAAGCAACCAAATTAACATTATCTATATTATAAGTCCCGGCTTTAGTATAATCATCATTATTTAAATTAATTAAAGCTTTGACAGTTGCAATGCTATCCAAGGTATCTTGAGCACCTTTTACTACTACTTCACTTTTTGATAGTTCAACATTCTTAACACTTAACTTAGAATCTAACTGATCTTGATTTAACAAATCGTATGATATTGATTTAATTGCACTTACTTTCTTTTTAATCGTTACAGTAACATATGATGGATCCAATTTATAATCTAAACTATTAATTGTTTTATTATATGTCATTTTTACTCGAACCGGAGTATCGCTCGCTTTATAATCTGTTAAATCAACTACTACTTCACTATCACCTAATTGACGTGCTAAATAAAGTTCGCTTTTTTTACCAATTAACGTAATATCAACTGTTTCAGGAATACCTTCAACTACATAAGCACTACTGTTATAAACAACTTTAACAGGTTGATTTGTTAATATTTCAGCTTCTGTATTAACATATGTCATAGCTTTCGAATCAACAAGTAAAAATAAGACTACCGCAAAAGCTAATGAAATAAAGATTAAAAAACTAGGCTTATTAAGCATTTTTTCTATTTTACTTTCTTTGCCAATCTTTAACTGTATTTTATAAACCAATGTACTTATTGGAACAACAATCAATTTATCAATTAATTTATAAATCTTCTTACCTAAATTTTTAAAGGCTCTAACAATTTTATTCATTATTTTCACCTTCACTTTCATCTGCATCTGCCCCATAGAAGACTTCAGTTTTTGGTTTTAATTCCTCAACCAATCTCATTCTAAATTCATCTAAACTTAAATTATAGTGAATTTCATGGTCTACAGCAATGCTTAAACGACCTGTTTCTTCAGACACAACTAAAGCTACAGCATCACTTTCTTCGGCAATTCCTAAAGCAGCTCTATGCCTTGTACCCAATTTTTTATTTAAATTAGGATCCATACTCGTTTTAAATACAGCACCAGCACAAGTTATTCTATCTCCTTGAATAATAACTCCTCCATCATGTAATGGACTATTAGGGAAAAAGATAGTACCTAATAAAGGACTAGTCAAATCAGCATAAACTTTAGTAGCTGGTTCAATATATTCAGACAAAGACATGTCTCTTTCTATAACCATTAAAGCACCAATTTTATTTTTCTTTAAATACTCAACAGCATCCATAATTTCATATACAACTTTTTCTCTTTCTTCAACAGTCAAAACCTTATGTCTACCTAACAATTTAGTTCTTCCAATTGACTCTAAAACCGTTCTAATTTCTGGATGAAATAAAACAATTATTGCAAGAGGTCCCCATTCAAAGACATACTCTAACAATATACCAACAGTATACAGATTCATTATGTCACTTATAAACTTTACTATTAATAAAATTATAACTCCTTTAACTATAAGAACCATTTTAACATTATTTTTAACATGTTTTAATATATAATAAACCATAAACCAGACAATACAAATATCTATGATTTTGGTAAAAATCGACCATATATTCGATAAAATCATTTTTATCTCCTCCTTATACACTAACATTATAACAAAAAACAAAATAAAATAACAGAAGATTTAAAAAAAACAATATTTTGGCAAAATATTGTTTGTTAATTTAATGTATATCTAATTTAAATGGAACTGTTAAATCCTCATTAGCATTATTAGCAGAAGAATTAGCTGCAACATTTGTATTTACATTAGTATCTAAAGTTTCGTTAACATTATTAGTTACATTATTATTTCCCCCACTAACTCCAGCTAACGAAACATTCTTATCTTTAACTTTCTTCTTAATTTCATTTATATTCATACTCTTTTCTCGTAAAGCTTTTTTCTTTTTTTCAATACTTAAAATATTCGTACTATGATCTATAAAGAAACCACATACACCAAAAAGAAAAAATATTCCTGCTATTAATAATAAAACAAAATAATTTGAACAAAAATCTAAAAATTCACTCATAAAATCACCTTTCTAAGAAATTACCAATTCTTTGCTACTCGGTTGTATTTGAATAAAAGTATTACCATCATTAACTTTTATTACATTACCATCTGAATCAAAATATTCCGTTTGCGAAGAACGAGTCTTTTTTGACCACTTAATCGGTATTGCATAACCATCAGTTATATAAAATCCACTACCATTACCAATATTCTCAATATCTTGTCGTCCCTTTGTATCGTTAGATAAATTATGATTATCAACTTGATAAACAATTATATTTTTAGCAGTATACTGTTTACCAGTTTTATAATCCGCATGTTTATCACCATTAACACTTCTTAAATATACTTTATTGGTAGCATCATATATATAAGAAGTAGTCACAAGATTAGAATATTTTATTGATACATTATTAGCTACTGTTGCACCATCAACAGTACTGAGATTAACTTCATCAACAGAATAATTTAACAATAATTTATTACTAGTAGTCTCACGATACTTTAATTTTTTGATTGCCTCATTAAGTAATTGAGAATTAGTAAATCCACGATGTTCATAAGCAACATTTAAATTATTATCTCGATAAAAATAAACATCTTCGTAACTTAAACCATTAATATTATCTATTCCTAATCTTGTCACATCCACCTCTGCTTGAGGACTCCAGCCCCAATGAACAAAAATAGCGTCATTCTCTAATGCATAATCCAAAAAATAATGACGAGCACTTCTGATGGAACCTACTTTAGACAAATTTACATCTTTATAAATTCCCATCAACCTAGTATATCCACCTTCAACAATAATCTCATAAACTATATAAGCTTCTTGCAAACCAGTATGATACTTTCTTGCATCCGGATGATTATTAATCATAATAGCTAAAGGTCGACTGTTTGATTCTAAATCTACTACTTTTAAAGAATTTTTCTTTTCTTTATGCAATACTTTAGCTAAACTACCACTATCACTACTACCATTTTTCACCACAAAGAAAATAAAAGAAATTAAAAGTATCAAAAATACCAAACACAAAATTTTCTTTTTTTTCTGCCTCTTTTTCCTCTTTACCATATCCACCATACCTGTATTTATTATATCATAAATAAAAAAAGACAAAACTATTTTTGTCTTAATTGCATACTTTCTCTTCTTAAATCTCGCTCTTTTATAGTCTCTCTTTTGTCATATAATTTTTTACCTTTTCCTAAACCAAGTAAAATTTTAACTCTATTATTAACCAAATATGCCTTTAAAGGAACTAAACTATAACCATCTCTTTCTAAAGCCTCTCTTAGTTTTTTTATTTCCTTCTTATGTAAAAGTAATTTTCTCGTTCTTCTCTCCTCATGATTAAATCTATTACCTTCTTCATACTTAGGAATATACATATTTAACAGAAAAACTTCACCATTTTTTACTACAGCAAAAGTATCCTTTAAATCACCAGAGCCTTTCCTCAGAGATTTAATTTCCGTACCTTTTAATTCAATACCACATTCAATAGAATCTTCTATAAAATAATCAAAATATGCTTTTTTATTCTTTATCTCCATCTTCTTTTTCCCCCACTAATTCAAAATCAACCATTGAAGCTTCCTTACTAGCAGCCACACATTTTACTTTAACTTTATCTCCTAAACGATACATTTTCTTTGTTGATTTTCCTATCATCGCTAAAATTTCAGGAACATAAGTAAAATAATCGCCTTTCAAAGATTGAACATGAACCAAGCCTTCTACTAAATTTGGAAGTTCAACAAAAAAGCCAAAATTAGTTATGGTATTAATCATACCTTCATATTCTTCACCAATATGGTCTTCCATATACTCAGCCATTTTCATATCTAGTACATCACGTTCTGCATCTACTGCAGCTCTTTCTCTTTCACTTGAATGCTGAGCAATTTCAATTAAAGAGCTATCTAATGTTTGAATTGTTGTCATCGACATATCATTTTCAACCAAATATTTTTTTAGTAAACGATGAACAACCAAATCTGGATAACGACGTATTGGACTAGTAAAATGAGTATAAGCTCTACTTGCTAAACCAAAATGACCTAAATTATCTTTACTATATTCAGCTTTACGCATACTACGCAAAAGCAATGCTGATAATATTTCAAATTCCTTTTTTTCTTTCAATTGACTTAATATATTATCCATAGTTTTTGGAGTAATCGAATTTACATTACCAGTCAACTTATATCCCAAGATCTTAACAAGATTCATGAATTCTTCAATCTTTTCTGGCTTTGGATCCTCATGTACACGATATATAAAAGGTAAATCCATTTGAAAAATATGACCTGCTACAGTTTCGTTAGCCGCAATCATAAAGTCTTCAATTAACATTTCACCCTCTTCGCGAACACGTTTAACAACATCGATAGCTTTGCCATTTTCATCTTGAATAATTTTTGCTTCATCTATCTCAAAATTGATATATCCTCTATTAATTTTTTCTTTACGTAATATTTTGTGTAATTCATTCATCAATTTCAAATCATCAACAAATTCTTCATAGCCTGGTGCCACGATGTCACGTATTATAATATCATTTACTTTTTTATACGTCATCTTTTTACGACTCTTAATATAGCTTGGAAAGATATCATAATCAACTACTTTTCCTTTATGGTTAATCTCCATCACACAAGACATTGACAAACGGACTTCTCCTTCATTTAAAGAACAAATACCATTAGATAACTTATGAGGTAACATTGGAATAACAGTATCTGCTAAATACGAAGAAGTTCCTCTTTCATAAGCAGCATCACCTAAAGCCGTATTTTCCTTAACATAATTTGATACATCAGCAATATGAACACCTAATTCATAATTACCGTTTTCTTTCATTTTTATACTTATTGCATCGTCAATATCTTTTGTATCATCGCCATCTATCGTAAAAATAACTTCATTTGTTAAATCTTTGCGACCTTTTAAATCTTTTTCAGAAACTTGATTTGGTATACTTTCTAATTCTTTTTCTACTTCTTCGCCAAAATCTTCATAAATTCCATGACGATAAGCAATACTCAAAATATCAGTTCCAGGATCATTCTTATGACCAATAACTTTTATTACTTCACATAAATATTTTCTTTTATTAATCTCCTTAAGAGCTTTTACCAATACTTTGTGACCTTCTACACAATCTTTTAACTTTTCACCAGTTAACTCTATTGTTAAATCCTTTTTATTATCATCTAAAATTAAAATTGGCTTACCTTTTTCATTGTAGGCTATTTCCCCAACAAGATCATCTAATTCTCTTTTAATTATTCTAATAACTTTAGCTTCTTTTCTAACTCCAGACATAAATTTTTCAGCTAAAACAATATCTCCATCAATAGCTCCATTCATATTAGAAGCTTCCACATACAAATCGTCTTCTTTATCTAAAATTACAAAGCCAAAACCTTTTTTGTTTACTGATAATTTACCAACTTTTAAACCAGGACAATTTTTAAGTAAAATATACTTTTCTTTTTTAGTAAAAAAAACAACATACTCCCTTACTAATTCGTCTAATGCCTCTTGCAACTCTTTGTATTCTGAAGCAGTTTTCAATCCCAACATATCATTTATTTCTATTGCTTTTTTCGCCTCATGAATACCACTCATCAATTCTACTATTTTTTCTTTCACAACAATCACCAACCTTTAAATTATCCTCTATATGAACAAGTTTTAATACCATCAACATAATATATTGCAACCATTTCCCCAGTTCTTGTCCCTGTAGGATCTTGTAGATCCTCATCCAAATAGCCTTCTGATATTAAATCTGTTTTATAAATATAACATGAAATAGCATTTTGTCTACTACTAAGACATGAAGATTTAGTTACTTTATTACTCCCTGATGTCGAAGGATGAATATAAGCACCATCAGTTTCCAAATATGTACAAGCAGCATCTTCTATTGTTTTTTTATAATTATCATAATTTTTTTGCTGTTGCTTACTTCTAACACTAACCATATTAGTACCTATCATTACTCCCATTAAAGCAAGTAATGATATTACAACAATTAATTCTACTAAAGTAAAACCATTATTATCCATAGTACCACCTATTATAATTATAACACAATAAAAAAAAATTCATATAAAAAAAAGCCACTACGGCTTCATAACTACTTAATAAATAAAATAAAAGAAATAACAAAAAATAAAATTCCCAGTAAAATTGTTAATCTTGTTATTAGTAACTCTACTCCTCTTTCTTTCTGATTTTGAAATAACACATCATTTCCACCAGTAATTATTTGACTAGCATCACTAGCTTTACTACTCTGTAATAAAACAATAGCAATTAATAAAATTGATACAATTAAAAGTGCGACTTCCATCTAATCACTCCCATTTCCGATAGTAGTTTATCATATGTAAAATCATAAATCAAGTATTCCCTAGAACAGTTTCATAAAAAAAGCATTTATAATCAAATATAAATACTTTCACTAAACTCTACTCAAAAATTTTTAATAAATTTTTAGCTCTCTTTTTAAATAAAGAAATATACATTGCCTCAAATAAACCATAACAAACAGTAAATATACCTATCAATTTAGTTATAAGCATAAAGCTTGAAAAAGGATTAATTAATACAACTATACCCATTATAATCATCAAAATAGATATAAATCCCACTAGAGGATAAATTTCTTCATTAAATTTCATAAACTTATAAGTATAAAATAATTTTGAAAGACCATTATAAATCAACCAAATGCCAAAAAATACTCCAACAACTGTCAAAGTTTTAGTAGGAAATAAAATAGCAACCAACCCAACCAGAGAAGCAAAAATACCATTAACTAAGTCAAAATGAAAAATTCTATTTCCAAGTCCATCATAAAAATATCTTATTAAATCAAATAAACCATGTATTAAGATATAACAACCTAAAATTACAATCATTAACTTAGAAGAAAGTTCAGCATATCTAATAAATATAAATCCTACTATTATATCCATAATAACTAATAATAACGAAACATTCATTATTTTATTAAATCTATCTATTATCTTATTCATAAGCTTAGCACCTCTACTATTAATTTTAAATCATAAACTAATATATTGCAATATTTTTTAAATGTGATATAATACTCTCTTATTTTGATTTTTTTAGAAAGGGGTTTATTATGAAATTAAGGGAGCTATCTATTTTTGAATTTGACAATTTTGCTAAAAATCATCCACTTGGTAGTTATCACCAAACATCTAATTATGCTTTAAACATGTCAGAAAACAACTACGATTATGATTTATTAGGTCTAATTGATGACAATAATCAAATTGTTGCAGCATCTTTAATTCTTTATAAGAAAATTGGTTTATTTTATCGTTACGGTTATGCTCCAAAAGGTTTTCTAATCGATTATTACAATCCTACAATAATTAAAGAATTTACTACTCAATTAAAAAAATATTATTACAAAAAAAATTTTGCTTTCATAAAAATTAATCCCGAAATTTCAGTAGGTCAAATAGATCTTAAAACTAAGCAAATAAAGTATAATGAAAATAAAATAATCGAAAGTACATTAGAAGGATTAAACTTTAAAAAATTAAAAGAAAACAAATTATTTGAAGCGAAAATACCAAAATACAATGCAATTCTAATTTTAAAAAATTGCAATTTAAAAACTGTTGATAAAAGAACTAGAAATAAAATTAGAAAAAGTACTAGAAAAGGATTAACACTTGAAAAAGGCGATCACGAAAGTATTAAAATAATTTATAACTTTATAAAAAATAAAAAAGATTATCCAATTACACATTACTACAATTACTATAATGCTTTTTCTAAAAATGATTCAATTGATATTTTTCTTGTGAAAATAAACTTTGAAGAAAGTCTTTTAAATATAAGAGAACAATATGAAATAGAAAGCGTTCGTAACAATAACCTAGTAGAAAAATTAATGGAAAACAACACCCCTGAACTTTTAATAAGAAAAATGGAATCTGATAAAAACTTACAGGCATTAAGTGAAGAAATTGCTTATACAACAAGATGTCTAGCTAATAAAAAAGAAGATTACATTGCTGGAGCAATAACCATAAAATATAAAAATAGAGTAAACATTTTAATAAGCGGCTATGAAAAAAGATATAGCAGATATAATCCTAATTATTTCTTACATTATGAAATGATTAAATATTATAAAAAAGACTATGATTTTATGGATTTAAATGGTATTACCGGTGATTTTACCGATACTAACCCATATAAAGGACTTAACGAATTTAAATTTGGTTTTAACCCAGTTGCTGTTGAAAACATTGGTGAATTTGATTATATGGTAAACGAAAGTCTTTACAAAAATCTTGATGCAAATGGTTCTTTGCAAAAAGAATTTAAACGTAAAGAAAAAAAAGTGCCAAATAGCGATAACAAAACAGAAAATAATAAAGCAACAAAATAAAAAGAAACATAATTTTATACTATATGTTTCTTTTTATTTATCATAAACTAAGCCATGACAATAATTTTTTCTATTTTCATTGTACATTGTATGAAGTTTATAAATATGATTATTTATATCTTTTACAATACTTTCAAAATCCTTATTGCCTTCTTTTGTTAAAATCGCTATAACATATGGATGTTCATCATAAACAATCCCTATATCATGATAAAATTCACTATATTGACCATATTTATGAGCCGCTTGAATTTGTAATTCTGGCAATTCCAAATCATTTTGTTCAGCCTGAATAAAATATGATTTTAATTCTTGACCAAGCTCGCCAGACTGATTAATAAAATTATTTATTGCTTTCATATATACTATACCATCATTAGCACTAAGATTACCAAAATTATCACCAGAAGTTAAAGTATATTGTGCTCCTAACGATTGACCAAAAGCTTTTAAATTACTATAGCCAATATACTTAACTAACATTTGATGTGCTGAATTATCACTAACCATTACTGCATACTTGACTAAATCCCTTAAAGTTATTTGGTCACCATATTGATGAGTACTCATAAATTTACTAGACCCCCATTTAAAATCAGCAGTATAAGTCATTGTTTCATCTAAATTTAATTCATTATTATATGCTTTTTGATAAATATATAATGCATCTAAAGATTTAATTGTACTAGCAGCATAATATACTACGTCTTTATTATAAGAAAAAGTAAATCCTCTTTCTAAATCTTCATAAATCAAACTTACAGAATAATTACTTAAATAATTATTTAATTCATTTACATATTCATTTACCTCATTAGAATTATCATTTTCATTATAAGATAAATTCAAACATTCATCATATTCTTTTTGACGTTTTATTTCTAATTCCTTTGCTTGTTTTTCTAATTCTTCAGTATTATCTTTAAAAATAGTTTTATCTTTAGTAGTCGTCTTAAATGTCATAATAATAAAAATCAACAAAGTAATAATCAAAAAGCTCAACATAAGTAAAATATAATTCTTCTTATTATTTTTTTTCTTTTTTAAAGTTTTTTTCTCATATTTTGACTTTTTATTATTTTTATAATAGTCTATTTTGGACTTTTTAGGTTCAACAACAATTGGGGTACTTTCCTCTTCAAAGTCATAAATTTTAGTTTCCTTTTTTTCTAGACTCTCTAAAATTTCATCACTTTTATTATATTTAGGATACTCTGGAGCTGAACTCTTAATTACTTTTTTTAATTCTTCTTTATTAGTATCTTTAACTAATTGTTCATCTCTTAATTTTTTATTTGAATCAGTAATTAAGATTTCTTTTACAACCTTGTTATTAACTTCGCTCTTATCAACAAGCAAACCTTTTTGTTTTTTCTTTTTTTCTTCTAATTTAGCTTTTTTAGCTTTCTTTTTAGCTAAAATTTCATCTAATAATGCTGAATTGTCTATTTCGTTTTTTTTAACAACTTTGTCTTTCTTTGTATTGGAAGTATTTTTTTTAACTGTTTTACTTTTAGTATTTTGTGAAGGTGTTTTGTTTTTTTTAGCTTTTTTCTTCGCTAATATTTGATCTAATAATTCTGAACTATCTATCTCTTCTATTTTTTTAGTAACTTTTTTTTGTTTATTGACGGAAGTATTCTTTTTTCGTTTTTGCTTAATTGTACCTTCTTCCTTCATAAACATCACCATTATAATTATACCCTTTTTACCCCATAAAAAAAAGTGAAAATAGAATTTTCACTTTTTAGTATACACTTAAATTATTTAATAATTTCAGTTACTACACCAGCACCAACAGTACGTCCACCTTCACGGATAGAGAACTTAGTACCATTTTCAAGAGCAACTGGAGCGATAAGTTCAACAGTCATGTCAACATTATCACCAGGCATTACCATTTCAGTTCCTTCTGGAAGAGTAATAACACCAGTAACATCAGTTGTTCTGAAGTAGAATTGTGGTCTGTAATTTGCGAAGAATGGAGTATGACGTCCGCCTTCTTCTTTGCTTAATACATAAACAGAACCTTTGAAATTAGTATGAGGTGTAACACTTCCTGGTTTAGCAAGAACTTGTCCACGTTCAACTTGATCTCTAGAAATACCACGTAGTAATGCACCTGCATTATCACCAGCGATAGCTGAATCTAGTGATTTTCTAAACATTTCAATACCAGTAACAACTGTCTTTTGAGTAGGTCTTAAACCAACGATTTCAACTTCGTCATTAAGTTTTAATTCACCACGTTCAACACGTCCAGTTACAACTGTACCACGTCCAGAAATAGTAAATACATCTTCAATACTCATTAAGAATGGTTTATCAGTATCACGTACTGGAACATCAATATATGAATCAACAGCAGCCATTAAATCTCTAATTGATTGAGCAGCAGCTTCATCACCTTCAAGAGCTTTTAATGCAGAACCTCTAATAATAGGACATTCTGAATCGAATCCATATTCTCCTAATAATTCTCTAATTTCCATTTCTACTAAATCAAGTAATTCAGGATCGTCTACTTGATCGCATTTGTTCATATAAACAACAATTTTAGGAACACCAACTTGACGAGCAAGTAAAATATGTTCACGAGTTTGAGGCATTGGTCCATCTGCAGCAGAAACTACTAAGATAGCTCCATCCATTTGTGCAGCACCAGTAATCATGTTTTTAACATAGTCAGCATGGCCTGGGCAATCTACGTGAGCATAGTGACGAGTTTCAGTCTCATACTCAACGTGAGCAGTATTAATAGTAATACCTCTATCTCTTTCTTCTGGTGCTTTATCGATATCAGCATAATCAACAAATTTACCAAAATATTTTGTAATAGCAGCAGTTAATGTTGTTTTACCATGGTCAACGTGTCCAATAGTACCAATATTAACATGTGGCTTACTACGATCGAATTTTTCTCTTGCCATATAATTTTCCTCCTATTCGTTAACAAGATTATTGTATCTAATTCTTGAATATAATTCAAGTATTATTCTTTAATTTACACTATTTTTCTTAATAATTTCCTCAGCAATAGACTTTGGAACTTCTTCATAGTGATCTTTTTCCATTTGGAAGTTTGCACGTCCTTGGGTGTTACTTCTTAAGTCAGTCATGTATCCGAACATTTCTGATAATGGAACTAAAGCTGTAATTCTTAAAACATTGCCAATTGATTCTTGACCTAGTGGTCTACCACGACGAGAAGTTAAGTCTCCCATTACATTACCCATGTATTCTTCTGGAGTATCAACTACTACTTTCATGATTGGTTCTAATAGAACAGCTTTACATTTTTCTTTAGCAGCTTTAAGTGCTAGGCTTGCAGCAATTTTGAATGCCATTTCTGATGAGTCTACATCATGATATGAACCATCAAATAATGTTGCTTTTACATCTACAACTGGGTAACCAGCAAGGATTCCACCAGCCATAGCTTCTTGTAAACCTTTGTCTGTTACTGGAATATATTCTCTAGGAACAACTCCACCAACAACTGCATCAACGAATTCGTATCCTTTTCCAGGATTTGGTTCGAATTTAATCCAAACATGTCCGTATTGTCCACGTCCACCAGATTGTTTAATGTATTTACCTTCACAATCAGCAGCTTGTGTGATAGTTTCACGGTAAGCAACTTGTGGTCTACCTTGGTTAACTTCTACGCCGAATTCTCTTCTCATTCTATCAATAATGATATCTAGGTGTAATTCACCCATACCTGATAGTACAGTTTGTCCTGTTTCAACATCAGTTTTAACTCTAAGTGTTGGGTCTTCTTCAACTAGTTTTTGAATAGCGATAGCCATCTTATCTTGATCATTTTTTGATTTAGCTTCGATAGCAATATCGATAACTGGTTCTGGGAATTCCATACCTTTCATTACAGCGAAGGCTTTTTCATCACAAAGTGTGTCAGCAGTTGTAGTATTTTTTAAGCCTACTGCAGCAGCAATTTCACCTGCATAAACTTCAGTAATTTCTTTACGTTGGTTAGCATGCATTTGAAGAATACGTCCGATTCTTTCTTTTTCACCCTTAGTAGAGTTTAAAACGTAAGAACCAGCTTTTAATACACCAGAGTAAACTCTGAAGAATGATAGACGTCCAACGAATGGGTCAGTCATAATCTTAAATGCTAAAGCAGTAAATGGTTCTGAGTCTGAAGGATGTCTCCAAACGTCGTTTCCGTTTTTGTCAAAGCATTCAATTGCTTCGATATCTGTTGGAGCTGGTAAATAGTCAACAACAGCATCTAGTAATGTACGAGTACCTTTGTTTCCTAAGGCATCAGCACATAATACTGGGAAGAATTCTACTGCAAGAGTAGCTTTTCTAATTGCTCCTTTTAGTTCAGCAATAGAAAGTTCTTCTCCTTCTAAGTATTTTTCCATTAGACTTTCATCTGATTCAACAACAGCCTCAATTAGAATAGTTCTATATTCTTCAGCTTTTGCTTTCATGTCTTCTGGTATTTCAATTTCATTTAATTCTTGCTTTTCAGTTCCATCGTAAGCATATGCTTTCATTTCAACTAGATCAACATATCCTGTGAAATGATCTTCGCTACCGATAGGCAACATAATTGGAGCAGCATTAGCGCCTAATCTTTCTTTGATAGTCTTTAAACTATAGTAGAAGTCAGCACCCATTTTTTCCATTTTGTTTGCACAAATCATTCTTGGAACTTTATATTCGTTTGCTTGTCTCCAAACTGTTTCAGTTTGTGGTTCAACACCAGCTTGAGCGTCGATTAGAGCAACTGCTCCATCTAATACTCTTAAACTTCTTTGTACTTCAATTGTGAAGTCTACATGTCCTGGTGTATCAATAATGTTTAATCTGTAGCCTTTCCAGTGAGCAGTAGTGGCAGCACTAGTAATTGTGATACCTCTTTCTTGTTCTTGGGCCATCCAGTCCATTTGTGATTCGCCATCATGTGTTTCACCAATACGGTGAGTAATTCCTGTCAAGAATAAAATTCTTTCAGTAGTAGTTGTCTTTCCGGCATCGATGTGAGCCATGATACCAATATTTCTTATTTTATCTATAGAAACGTCTCTTGCCATCTGTTACACCTACCATCTATAGTGAGCAAATGCTTTGTTTGCTTCTGCCATTTTGTGAATATCATCACGTTTTTTAACTGCTCCACCGACACCATTTGCAGCATCCATAATTTCTGCAGCTAATTTATTAGCCATTCCCTTACCTGGACGAAGTCTTGCATAGTTTACAAGCCAACGAAGAGCAAGTGTTTGTTTTCTTGTTTCAATAACTTCAATAGGAACTTGTACGTTTGATCCACCAACACGGCGTGATTTAACTTCTAAAGATGGACTAATATTTTCCATTGCTTTATTAAAAGTTTCCATTGGGTCAGCTTTAGTTTGTTCTTTAATAATATCAAATGCTTCATATAAAATCTTTGAAGCAGTACCTCTCTTACCATCGTTCATAACAGCATTGATAAGTTTTGTAACTACTTTAGAATTATATAAAGGATCTGGTAAAACGTCACGTTTTACTGCACGTCTTTTACGCATATTTTTTCCTCCTTATTTTCTATTTAGTTTTAGGTCTTTTTGCACCATATTTACTTCTTGATTGTTTACGGTCATTAACACCTTGAGTATCTAGTGTTCCACGAATTACATGATAACGTACACCGATAAGGTCTTTAACACGTCCACCACGAATTAGTACTACACTATGTTCTTGTAAGTTGTGTCCTTCACCTGGAATGTAAGTATCAACTTCACGTCCGTTTGATAGTCTAACACGAGCATATTTTCTTAATGCTGAGTTTGGCTTTTTAGGTGTTTTAGTACCAACACGAGTACATACACCTCTCATTTGTGGATGATTAGTTTCTGTTGATTTTCTTTCCATGCTGTTAAATCCAACGTTAAGTACTGGACTCTTTCCTTTTCTTACTTTTGGTTTTCTCTTAGTTTTAACTAATTGATTAATTGTAGGCATATTTTTAACTCCCTTCCCATGCACACATCCTGGTGTGTTGTATTTTGTTTAAAGTTAAGTCCTATCTGGGATAGAACTTAAAATTAAATGCACAAATAATATATCATTTTATTATATTATTTGTCAATATGAATATTACAAATTTTGCTAGTTTTTGGTGTATTTAAAAGAAAAAAAACCTTTTGGGCTTAGTCGATGTTTATTCCTTTATTAAGTTCGTGTTTACTTATGAGGTAAAGTACTATGATATATATTATGTAAATTACAATTACTAATAGCAAAAATATTTTTAATGCACTATAACTTATTACTCCTGTTCCTGTGAATAAGGCGTTCATGTCTTTATTTGTTAAGCTGATTATGTATACTATTAATAGTGATAAGATTGAGAAAGATAGCCAGTAGATTCCACTATATAGAACCGATTTGATCACTTTGCCATTATTTGCTTCGTGACCTTTGATTATACCAGTAATACCAACCATTAAAATAAAAGTAAACTCTAGAAATAATACGATAAATAGAATTAATAATAATTTAGTTATCGAACTATTTAAGGTTGTTGCTACAATTTGCATACTTTCTTTTATGTAATTAATTAGTGATTCATTATAAAATGCAATAAAGAAAGATATTGTAATTATTAGTATTCCAAAAAGCATTGTTATGATTCCAGATAAAACTTTAGATGAAAGAATAGTTTTGCTTTCAACTGGCAGTGTGTGTGTTAGATACGCTTCGTCTTTATAAAGATTATTTCTTACTCTTATCCAAGTACGAATTATACCATTAAATAGAACGTTTAACATGCCTGTTATGGTGATGCTCGTTAGGACAGATTTAATAATGCTTGTGATTACGCTTTCATTTAAAAGACTTGTTAATCTTGTTAAAATAGCAAAGATTATGGTTATCACACTCCAGATGTACTCTACTTTTAAAATCCATTTAAGATCATATTTTAGTAATTTTTTTAACATTTGAACATCCTCCTAAAGTTTTCGTCAATACTAGCGTTTTCTTTGTTTCTTAGTTCATCGGCATCACTAATAAGTTTAATCTCGCCTTTATCGATGAAAATTACTTCGTCAAGAATTCTTTCAATGTCAGATATTAAGTGAGTTGAAATAATAATGCTGGCTCCTTCGTTAAAGTTTGTTAGAATTGTGTCAAGGATGTAATCTCTAGTTGCTGGATCTGTACCGCCTAGTGGTTCATCTAGGATGTATAGATCTGCTTTTCTACTCATAACTAGAACTAGTTGAACTTTTTCTTGCATTCCTTTACTCATTTTTATTATTTTTTGATTTTCGTCTAGGTCTAATTTTTTTAGTAAATCTTTTGCTTTGTCAATGTCAAAGTTTGAGTAGAATTCTTTGAAAAATTTTAAGGTTTCATTGATTGTCATGCTTTTGTCTAGGTATGTTCTTTCTGGAAGATAAGCTATATTAAGTTTGCTTTGTGGCCCTATTTTTTCTCCTTCAAAGATTATTTCACCTTCAGTTGGCGTAAGAAGTCCGTTAATTAATTTAATTAAGGTTGTTTTACCAGTTCCATTTTTACCTAGCAAGCCAATTATTTTTCCTCGCGGAACTGTTAAGGTAATATTATTAAGTACTTGTTTCTCTCCATAATTTTTATAGAGATTTTTTATTTCAAGTAATGCCATTTTTTATTTTATCCTTTCCTTTATTTCTTGTTTAGTAATACCTAAGGAAATCATTTCGGATAAATAGTTTTGGGTTAAATTGTCTGCATAGTCATTTTTGATTTTGTTTATTATATTTTCATCTTCAGTAACGAATTTACCATTTGTTCTTTCGGTTTTAATTAGTCCATTTTCTTCTAATTCAATTAGGGCCTTTTGCATTGTATTTGGATTAACTTTATATGTTAAAGCAAGTTCACGAACTGATGGAATACGCTCTCCAGGAATTAGTTTTCCAGAAACAATTTGTTTTTTAATTTCACTTACTATTTGCAAATAAATGGGTACTGAATTATTAAAAACTGCATCCATATGTTCTCCTTCTAATTGTATTACTTAACTAATACAATAATACATTTATATTATATCTTTGTCAAGAAAAAAAGTTACAGGATAGTAACTTTAGCATCTATCTGTACATGTTTGAGGATAGATTTCATCTATTAATGTGTTAAGGTTATCTTTAGTTATTTCAGTTAGTGTGGCTATTTTTTTGCCGTTTTGATAAGCAATGATAACTGGTAGGTTAGTGACCTCGAATTTTTTAAGTATTTCTTCCTTGTCTCGATCATCAATTTTAAGATAATAAGCTTTATTAATAGATTTTTTTTCTAGTGATTCTATAAATAATTGAGCTGCGTTAATATCCTCTTTATTTCCAATGAAAAGGATCCCTGTATCGTTTGATACTGTTTTCAGATTATGCAAATTAATATCTTCAATGATTTGGTTTTCTAACTCGAAGTCTTTTGCAAATGCATTTTGTTCTTTTTGAGAACATGCAGTAATAAATGATAAGCAAGCAAATAACATGATGATTTTTTTCATTTTTCTACCTTGCTTTCGTCAAAATCCTTAGTTGTATATTTATCGCATTTGATATATGCTTTATAGTCGAATGTTGCTAAATTTTTTTTGATGAAAACGTAGCCATCACAGTTATGTTCATTTTCTTTGATGAGCCCATTATCTAATAACTTTTTATAACTTATAGTTGTTTGACTAGCAGGCATTTCACTTATAAATTGGCCCATATAGCTTTGGGCTGCAAAAACTAATTCTTTTTCTATTTCGGTATATGGAGCATTTTGACTTTTAACTTTTACTCCAATAAATGTCAATCCACCTACTAGAATTATAGCAAGTGCTATCCAAACATATAATATTTTTTTCATTTACTAACCTCCGTATAATTTCCTGATGGATACTTGTTTTCATAACTATCATAGAACTGATATATTAGATATATTGCCACTAGGAAAAAGCAAAATAAGATTCCCATAAGGAAGAACATTGCTCTAAAGCCCCAGCCTTTATTATTTAATTTCATAAATATCTACCTCTTGTTATTAATTATAGTATATTTTTTATTTTTTGCCAAGAAAAAAACCTCATATGAGGTTTTAATTAAGCTAGTTCGATTGTAGCGCCAGCTTCTTCTAATTTAGCTTTGATTTCATTAGCTTCGTCACTTGAAACGTTTTCTTTGATGTTTCCACCGTTGTCAGCTAAAGCCTTAGCTTCAACTAGTCCTAGACCAGTGATTTCACGGATAGCCTTAATAACAGCAATCTTAGTAGCTCCAGCTTCTTTTAATACAACAGTCTTTGTTGAAGGACCTTCTTCTGCAGCAGCAGGAGCAGCAGCAACAGCAACAGCTGATGGGTCTACACCGAATTCCTCCTTCATAGCGTCAACTAATTCTTTAACTTCAAGAATAGTCATTTCTTTTAAAGCACTAATAAAATCTTCTTTGTTTAATTTTGCCATTTTCAATCTTTTCCTTTCTTTTTCTACTTTTCTTCTTTTGCTTCAGCATATAAGTTTAATGCTATAGATAGATTTTTTACGTGTTCTATCATACCACCTGCAAGCATTGTTAGTAAGCCTTCCATAGATGGAATAGATGCATATTCGTTAATTACACTTGGTTCAACAACTTTACCGTCGATTACACCAGAGATAATGTTAACGTTCTTATGATCTTTACCAAAATTGCTAAGTACCTTAATTGGTTCAAGTAATTTTTCACCAAATAGGATAGCGTTTGGTCCTTCTAAGTAAGTGTCTAAATCTAGATTAAGTTCATCTGCAGCACGTTTAACTAAAGTGTTTTTGTAAACTTTAATTTCACCATCAGCATCTTTAAGGTTTTTACGAAGTTCAGATAGATCACTAACTGTTAAACCTTGGTATGAAAATAATACTACTGATTCAGAATTTTTAAACTTTTCTGTTATCTCGTTAACTATTTCTTTTTTTAAGTTAAGATTTTTTTCACTTGCCATATTTTCCTCCTTTATATTTTTTATAAAAAAACTTTCCATACGGAAAGCAATCAGAGTTTAGATTTAACTTTCCTCGGTAGGATTATTAAGCATTTGCCCCTACTGTCTACGGCAAAAAGTTTTTTTAACGAATTTATTATATTACATTAACAATTATTTGTCAAAAGAATTTAAATCAATTTTAATTCCAGGACCCATTGTTGTACAAATAGAAATACTCTTAACGAATTTTCCTTTTACAGTTGTAGGTTTTGATTTGATAATTGTGTTAATGAAATATGTTAAGTTTTCTGATAAAGCTTTTTCATCAAATGAAACTTTACCAATGATACCATGAACATTTCCTAAAGAGTCTGCACGGTATTCTACCATACCTTTTTTAATATCAGTAACAGTTTTTGCTGGAGTAGTTGTAACTGTTCCAGTTTTAGGGTTTGGCATTAAGCCTTTAGGTCCTAATACTTTACCAATTTTACCTAAGGCAGGCATCATTTCTGGAGTTGCTACGATTGTATCATAATCGAACCAATTTTCATTAGCAATTTTGTCGATTAAGTCAGTGTCACCAACGAAGTCAGCTCCTGCTTCTTTAGCTTCAGCAGCGGCTGCACCTTTAGCTAGTACTAAAATCTTTTTAGATTTACCAGTACCGTTTGGTAATACGATTGAACCTCTTAATTGTTGATCAGATTTTTTAGTATCAATGTTAAGGTTCATTGCAACTTCAACAGAACTATCAAACTTAGTAATACTTGTTTCTTTTACTAATTTTACTGCTTCTTCAACGCCGTAAGCTTTATTCTTTTCGACTTTGTTAGAAGCTTCCACGTATTTTTTTCCTAGTTTTCTCATTTATTTTCCCTCCAATCGTGGTAGATTTGCGGATAAATTATTCTTCTTCTTTATTGCTTTCGCCGATTACTTCTACTTCAGCGTTGGCATTTGCGGCAGATTCTTCCATTTTTTCAAGTTCTGCTTCACGTTTTGCTTCTTCACGTTCTTCAATTGCTGCTTCTTTTGCTTGTTCAGCTAATTCAGTGTCATTAACACCTTTAACAGCAATTCCCATGTTACGTGCAGTTCCTTCGATGATTTTCATTGCATCTTCAATAGTATATGCATTTAAATCAGGCATTTTTGTTTCTGCAATTTTACGAAGGTCTTCTTTAGAGATAGTTGCTACGATTTCATTAGCACCTTTCTTAGAAGCTTTTGTAATTCCAGCAACTTTTTTAAGTAAGAAAGCAGCTGGTGGAGTTTTTAATACGAAATCAAATGAACGGTCATCATAAATTGAGATTTCAACAGGTAAAACGTCTCCCATTTTGTCTCTAGATGCATCATTAAATTTAGTACAAAAATCTTGTAGGTTAATTCCAGCAGGTCCTAAAACTGTTCCAACAGGAGGAGCAGGTGTAGCTTTACCAGCAGGAATTTGTAATTTAATTCTTTTTACGACTTCTTTTGCCACGAAAAACACATCCTTTCATATTTTCGCTTAGTGGTCTGGGCAATCCGCATTCCCTGCCACTATATGCAGTCACCAGTAAAAATATATAACTGCAGTTAAGATAATAACACAATTATTAGTTAATTTCAAGTTTTTTAAAAAAAAGCAACCTTAATTGATTGCTGTTACTTGGAATAGTTCTACTTCTACTGGAGTTTCTTGTCCGAATAGGTCGATTAAAACTGTTAGTCTACTGTTTTCTAAATCTAGTGAGTTAATTACGCCTTCCATACCTTTGAATGGGCCATCAACGATTGATACTTTAGTGCCAACAGTAAGTTCTTTATCTACATCCATTCTTGTCATACCCATGTTAGCAAGGATACGATCGATTTCTTGTGGTTTTAGCGGAGTTGGTTTAGCACCTTTTCCACTTGAACCGATAAATCCAGTTACACCTGGAGTATTTCTTACGATGTACCATGCTTCGTCAGTCATAATCATTTCAACAAGGATATAACCTGGAAACATTTTTTTCTTTTTTTCTTTGAAACTTCCGTCTTTTTGTTGCTCTTTTACAGTTTCTTCTGGGATGATGATTCTAAAGATGTTATCTTGAAATCCCATAGATTCTGCACGCATTTCTAATTTTTCTTTAACTTTAGATTCGTGTCCACTATAAGTGTTAACTACATACCATTCTTTTTCCATATTATAATCCTTTCACTAAAGATGTTATCCATGCGAAGAAAGCATCAAGTCCATAGAAGTATAGACCAAATAAAATAATAAAGATAAATACGGCAATACTATATTTTGCCATTTCTTGTTTTGTTGGCCATTTCACTTTTTTTAGTTCTGCTTTTACTTCTTCACCATAAGTTTTCTTTGGTGTTTTTACTTTTGTTTCTTTTTTAGGTTTTTCTTTGGTAGTTGTTTTTTTTACTTTTGTAATATTTTTTTCTTTCCCTTTTTGTTCTTTTGTTTTCTTAACTGAAGTTAATTTTTTTTCTTCTTTTTTCTTTTCCATTTACGGCTCCTTTTTTATTTCAAAATAAAAACACCTGCGTGTCTATATGTAATATAGCACTTTTAAGGCGTTTTGTCTAGTTTTTATTTGCTTTTATGACTATTTGATATTTTTTATATATTTGTAGGCACTAATTGCACATGTTGCTCCTTCGCTTGCTGCGGTTATGATTTGATATATTTCTTTTTTAGTTGAGTCCCCACAGGCAAAAATCCCTGGAACGTTCGTGCAGCCTTTTTCGTCAACGATTATGTATCCTTTATCGTCTGTTATGTTTAGATTCTTGCAAAAGTCAGTTAATGGCCCATATTCGTTATTTATAAATAGACCGTCTATTTCTAGTTTTTGTTTAGTAAGCTCTATTTCTTTAATTTTCATGTCACCATTAATTGCAGTTATTTTTTCGTTTTTAATTATTTCAATGTTGTCCTTGTTAGTTATTTCATTTATTAGATTGTCTGGGCCTAGAAGTTTATCATTATTTATTATAAGGTATAGTTTTTTTGCAAGACCACTTAGATAGATGGCTTCTTCTAGTACTGCTGGTTTGTTGCCATATAAAGCTACTGTTTTGTCTTTATATAGTGCTCCATCACATAGTACGCATGTGCTTACACCAGGTAAGTCTTCATTTTTAAGATTTAGTTTTTTAGCACCGCGTCCTGTGCAAATTATTACGGTTCGTGCTTCGTATCTGCCATTTTTAGTTATTACTTCTTTGTAATTGATGTCATCATTTATTTCTAAAACTTCGTCTGATACTTGTTTTATTTTTTGTTCTTTGAATTGTTTGTAGAATTGCTTAGCTAGTTCACTACCAGTAATATGCTCGTATCCAAGGTAGTTATCAACTTCCTTAATGTTATGGAGTGTTCCACCTGGCATATTTTTTTCAATTACAAGGGTATTTAAGTTGCTTCTTTTAGCATAGATGCTTGCATTTATTCCAGCCGGGCCTAAGCCAATTATTATGCAGTCGTACATGTTTATCACCTAAAATCTTACTTTTTCTATATTATTTTCGTCGTTGTATAAATCTTCGAATTTGCTTTTTCTTGCATTTATCATTAGTATTACTATACCCACAATTACCATTATTATGCTTACGATTTGGGCTATTTTAAATGCACCAATCATTAAGGCGTCTGTTCTGCTTATTTCGATGAAGAAACGAATTATTCCGTAACCGATAAGGTATAACGCTGAAAGTGTTCCTACTTTGACATATTTGCTTCTTCTTACGAAGAGAAGAACTATGAATAGTATTAAGCAAGCAATTGATTCATAAAAAAATGTTGGTGTGTAATATACGCCGTCAATATGCATTCCATTAATTATAAATTCGGGAATTCTTAATGATTTTAAATGTTCGTATGTGGTTGCTACGCCGTGTGCTTCGCTATTAAAGAAGTTTCCCCATCTACCAATAGCTTGTGCTAATAGTACGGGTACACATATAAAGTCTAAATATCTTATTGTTCTTACTTTGTATTTTTTTGTATAAACAATTATAGTTAGCAAGGCAGCAATTATTCCACCATGGATGGCTAGGCCACCTTCCCATATTTTAAAGATTTCTGATATATGTGAACTATAGTAACTCCATTCAAAGAGTACATAGTATAACCTAGCACCAATAAATCCAAATATAATTCCCCAGAATAACATATTAAAGACAAATTCTTTATTAATACCAAATCTTTTTGCTTCTTTTTCAATTAAAAATAAAGCAAGGAGTGCTCCAACTAAAATTAGTACAGAGTACCACCTTAATTCAAAGCTACCTAATGTTACAATGACCGGATTCATCTTTTAACAATCCTTTTCGTAATTAGTGTGTCTAACATTATTGTCATAAATGATATAAATAATGATATAAAGAATGGGATGATCCAACCTTCAACTGCAAAATGGCTTCCCATAATTAAACTGGCTAGTTTTAATATAGCAACATTTATAAATGGGTAGAATAAACCAAGGGATATCATTGTTATTGGCAATGCTAACATTTTTAGAAATGGCTTGACAGTAATGTTAAGAAGCATGATAACGATACATGTAATAACGGCATACCAAAATGATTCGATGTAGAATCCTTTAAAGATGCTTGATGCTAACATTAGTACTAGTGCATCTAATACTAGGGTTATCCCCCACTCGAGTACATTCCATTTTAAGTCCTTTTGTTCACTATAAATATTCATTAAAATCACCTATTATTATTATATAAAATTTTCTAATTATTTTATATCTTTAGTTTGTTTATTAACATTTTATTAACATTTTAATTTAGATTTTAGATATTCACCGGTGTATGATGTTTTAACTTTAGCAACTTCTTCTGGAGTTCCAGTTGCTACTATAGTTCCACCGCCGTCTCCACCTTCTGGACCTAAGTCTATTATGTAATCAGCACATTTTATGACGTCAAGGTTATGTTCAATGACAATTACTGTATCACCATTATCAACTATTCTTTCTAAAATTACTAGCAACTTTTTGATGTCGTCAGTGTGCAAACCAGTGGTTGGTTCGTCAAGAATAAAGACGCTTTTACCAGTAGGTTTCTTTTGTAGTTCTTTTGCTAGTTTTACTCTGCCTGCTTCACCACCTGATAGAGTTGGGGCGCTTTGTCCTAATTTGATATAAGATAGTCCAACGTCCATCATTATTTGAAGTTTATTTTTTATTTTAGGTACAGAGTCAAAGAACTCAATTGCTTCACTAACTCGCATGTCTAGCACTTCAGCAATGTTTTTGCCTTTGAATTTAACTTCTAGAGTTTCACTATTATATCTTGTTCCGTGGCATACGTCACATGGTACGTAAACATCTGGTAAGAAATGCATTTCAATTTTTTTTACGCCATCTCCCCAGCAGGCTTCACATCTTCCACCTTTGACGTTGAATGAGAATCTTCCTTTATCATAACCTTTCATTTTAGCTTCTTTCATGTTTGCGTAAAGGTCTCTTATGTCGTCAAATACGCCTACATATGTAGCAGGGTTACTTCTTGGGGTTCTACCGATTGGTTCTTGGGAAATATTTACTACTTTATCGATTTCTTCTAAACCTTTTATTGATCTGTGTTTTCCTGGAATTACCATTGTTCCATATACTTTACTTCTTAAAGCATTTAGTAGAATTTGATTGACTAGTGTGCTTTTGCCTGAACCAGATACACCTGTTACTAGTGTGAATGTTCCAAGTGGGAATTTAACATTTATGTTTTTAAGGTTATTTTCTTTGGCACCTTTAATTTCAATAAATTTACCATTTCCTTTTCTTCTTTTTTCTGGTACTTCAATTTTTAACTTACCAGTTAGGTATTTACCGGTTAAACTATTTGGATTTTTCATGACTTCTTCTGGAGTTCCACAAGCCATAATTTTTCCACCTAAGTCACCTGGACCGGGGCCAATGTCAACTAGATAGTCTGCTGCTCTCATGGTGTCTTCATCATGTTCTACCACGATAAGAGTATTTCCTAAATCTCTCATTTCTTTTAAAGAGTTAATTAATCTATCATTATCTTTTTGATGAAGTCCAATACTTGGCTCATCTAACACGTATAGAACACCAGTAAGTTTACTGCCTATTTGAGTTGCAAGTCTAATTCTTTGACTTTCTCCACCAGATAATGTGCTTGCTTCTCTTGCTAGGGTTAGGTAACTTAGTCCAACGTTATCTAGGAATGTCAATCTGTTTAGGATTTCCTTAACGATAAGGTCGCTTATTTGTTTTTGGCTTTCGTTTAATTTTAGATTATTAAAGAATGGGATCAATTCTTTGATGCTCATAAGACAAATTTCATAGATATTTTTACCGCCAATTTTAACTGCTAAAACTTTTTCACTTAATCTTGCTCCATGGCATGTTGGACAATCCTGGTTAGCCATAAATGTTCCAATCCATTCACGGATCCATGCACTGTTAGTTTCGATATATCTTCTTTCAAGATTGTTTATGATTCCTTCATATGTTTCTCTTGTTTGTCTTCTGTTACCGTTCTTACTTACATATTCAAGGTCTAATACTTTATTTGAACCATATAAAATGATGTCAAGTTCTTTTTTTGTAAGGTCTTTGATTTTTTTAGTTAGGTCTATTCCATAATAATCACAGACTGTCTCTAACTGAGTTAGTGCCATATTTTGATCAGCACTAAAGCCTTTAATTCCACCTTCTAATATACTTTTATTTTTATCTGGTATAAGTAAATCTAGACTTATGTGCTGTTTAAAACCTAAGCCTTTGCAATCAGGGCAAGCACCGTATGGGGCATTAAAAGAAAATAGTCTTGGTTCTAGTTCAGGAAGTGAAAAATTACATTCTGGGCAAGCATAATGTTCACTCATTAAAATTTCTTCTCCATCTATTATGTTAATTAGTACTTTCCCTTCTGCTAGTTTAGTACTTGTTTCAATGGCTTCAAAGATTCTTCCTCTTTCTTCTTCATCTACTATGATACGGTCTACAACTACGTAAATATTATCTTTTTTATTCTTTTCTAAAGTAATTTCATCTGATAAATCATACATTTTGTCATTTACTCTAACTCTAGTGAACCCTTTTTTTCTTAGGTCATCTAATAAGTCTTGATGAGTACCTTTTTCGCCATGCACTATCGGAGAAAGAATTTCTATTTTAGTACCTTTTCCTAATTCTAAAACTTTAGTTGTCATTTCATCAATGCTTTGACTTTTGATTGGCTTATGGTGAATTGGACAATATGGAGTTCCAATTCTAGCAAATAGTAATCTTAAATAGTCATAAATTTCAGTTACTGTTCCAACTGTACTACGTGGATTATTATTGGTTGTTTTTTGATCTATAGATATACTTGGGCTTAAACCTTCAATTGAATCAACATCCGGTTTTTCAGAGTTGCCTAAAAATTGTCTAGCGTAAGCATTTAGGGATTCTATATATCGTCTTTCTCCTTCAGCATATATTGTGTCAAATGCTAAACTTGACTTTCCAGAGCCTGATACGCCCGTCATAACAATTAATTTATTTTTAGGCAGTTCTATGTTTACATTTTTTAAATTATTTTCTCTTGCACCTTTTACTATTATTTTATCCATACTATCACCTTTACATCTTTAGTTTGCCCTTTTTTAAGTTAAATATTAGTAACCTTTTTGGCATTTTCTATGTTAGTACAATTGTTTGTAAAAGTCAAGATGAAAATAACAACTTTTTGAAAGTTGTTACTAGTTTCCGAAATCAATATATTTAGCAGTTATTGTTGGCATGTTACCGTTAATTTCACTATAAACTCCATATACTTCAATAAGGTCGTCTTTTAAGAAACCTTGTGAATAGTTTTCGTCAGTAAATTGTACTTTTACCAATTGCTCTGTTCCAGTATCAAATAAATTTATGTTTAGAGTTATAGTCATAGTGTTTCCTGTAATACCATTATCATGGCCTTCAACAGATACAACTTTACCAATAAGTTTAACAGTTTTATTTAAAGTGTTTTTAGGTGATCTAATTAAATCTTCGTATGATACTAAAACGCATGTGCTTTTATATTCACCTGGGGTTGTTTTATTTGCTTGTTTGTTCATATAAAAGTAGGTAAAAAGCATTAAAAGAGCAAATAGCGCGATTAAGATGGATGTTATGATTCCTACTGCATTTATGTTTTGATTTTTACGGCAATGAGGACAAACGGTAAGTCCTTTATCAAAATATTTATGACAATACTTACATCTTTGAACGTCTAATTTTTCTTCTATTATGTTGTTGATTTCTTTTTTGGCTTCCTCTTTTACTTCATTTAATTTATTTAGTGATTGTTCTTTTACAGCAGCAGCATCTTTTTTAATTTCATTAACTTTTTTATTAACACTTCTTTTAGCCTTTGCAACTTTTACTTCGGTTTCAATTTCAGCTTTTTTAACTTTTACCGCTGCTTTTCTTTTGGCAGTATTTGCTTTTTTTGCAACTGTCTTTTTAGTTTTTTCTGCATCTTTTTTAATCTGTTCTGCGACTTTAGCAGTTTCTTTTTTCAAGTCTTCTACTTTTTTAGTGCTTGTTTTTTTTGCTGGCTTTGTACTTTTCTTAATTTCTTTATCCATAACTCTACCTCTTATCTTATCTCAATTATAATATAAGTTTGATATTAATGCAAATTAAATATTGCTTAGTTCTTTCAAATAATTATCTAGTACAGTAAATATTTCCACACTAGTTTTAGTTTTACAAATTTGGTCTTTGATTGTACTACTATTTGGCAAGCCTTTAATGTACCATAGGGCATGCATTCTTATTTCTAGGATTGCAGCTTTTTCACTCGTACTTTCTAATAATAATTTATAATGTCTTTTTAACATTTCGATTTTTTCTTTACTACTAACTGGTTCTGGTAATTTACCATTTTCTAAGTATTCAACGCATTGTTTAATTAGCCATGGATTCCCAAGAACACCTCTACCTATCATTATGGCATCGCAACCAGTTTCTTCAAGCATTCTTTTAGCATCAAAGCATGTTTTTATATCACCATTTCCGATAACTGGTATACTTACAGCTTCTTTAACTTTTTTAATAATATTCCAATCGGCATGGCCGCTATAGCCTTGACTTCTAGTTCTAGCATGGATTGTTATGGCGCTGGCACCTGCTTCTTCGATACATTTTGCTACTTCAACTGCATTTATGCTATTTTCATCCCAACCACTTCTGATTTTTACGGTTACTGGAACGCTTACTGCGTTTACTACCGCCGATACTATTTCTTTTATCTTTGATGGATTTTTTAGAAGAGCACTGCCTGCCTGATTTTTTATTGCTACTTTAGGGACAGGACACCCCATATTTATATCAATTATGTCTGGGTGCATATAATCTTCTATTTTTTTTGCTGCTTCTACAAATGATGTTAGGTCACTGCCGAAGATTTGCTGGGCTATTGGGCGCTCACTTTCATTCATTTTTAAAAGTTCATAAGTTCTCTCTGAACCATAGCAAATTGCTTTATCACTTACCATCTCAGCATATATTAATCCAGCACCCATTTCTTTGATGATTTGCCTATATGCTGTATTAGAGATCCCAGCCATTGGAGCTAAAACTACTTGATTTTTAATTTCTATATTTCCTATTTTCCACATTTTCTTATTTCCACTTCACAGTCTTGGTGTAAATCATATATTATTTCTTCGCTTGTGTCAATATGTAGTTCGGTAAAAGACGCTGGTTCTATTTTTATATGTGCATCAAAAAGATATTTATTTTCTTTATAAACGTTTACTATTTCGTCGTTTTCAAAGCCTTCTTTTAAAGCTTCTTTTTCACCTATGTGAACATGTCTTTGTGCTAGAATTGCCCCTCTTTTTAATTTTATTTCGGCTTCATCATTAAAAATAATTATTGGAGAAGAATCTTTTAAGTCTCCACTTTTTCTAGTTGGTGGATTTATGCCAAGATAATCCGCATCATCTTTTGATAGCTCCACTTGATTATAATTTCTGATAGGGCCAACTATTCTTACGTGCTCTATAATATTATTATCCCATTTTAAATTAAGTGTTCTTTCGCTAGCATATTGCCCTGGTTGTTTAAGATTATTTCTTATGGGTAACTTATCACTGCCAAATAAAATTAATGCAACTTCCCTCGATATATGAGCATGTCTTTTACTTACTCCTACTGGTACTATCATTTTATCACCTTGAAAACATTATATCATAAAAGAAATCGCTTCAAATTTTAATTTACTTTTGTTTACACTATAAAAATTTTTTTAATTTGACAATGGCATTTTTTTGAAATTTCTTAAAGTTACATGCTAGATTGCAAACTTCTTTACTAGTACTTTTTTTAGTGTTTTCTATTTTCTTAGATATTTCGAGTTCCCCCATAGTAAGCCCCTCAATTAACATATCGGCAATATTAGCATCACTATTATCAGATTTAGTTTTCATTTTAATTCCCATGCTAGCACTAATTCTTGCAAACATGTTTGGTTCCTCTCTGTCATCGTCAACTAACATATTCTTTGCTTTTATCTCAAAGTCCTCGTAGTCTTTTAAAATATCTTCTACTGCATCTATAATTTTATTTTCTTTGCCATCAAGTTCTTTAAGTAGAGTGTCGCAACTTTCTTTACCCATTTTTGCATTTTCGTATACATAATTTAATAATTCATTTGTTTCCATAATACCTCTTTCTAGGTTTAGTTTGGTATTATTTCTAATTATTATGTAAATTGTCAATTATTTTTTTCTTTGTTGCAATATTTATTGGAACAATTGATGCGATTTTAGTGATAATAATACTTATTAATATTATTGATATTATTATATTATTATTTATTTTAACAAGACTAGTTATACCTATTTTTGAGCTTACTAGTTCATTTATATTAAGTCCTATTAAAAATACTATTATAATTGATATAGCACTGCTTGTAAGACTAAGAATATAATTTTGGTTTAGAAATATTTTTTTAATCTGTTTTCTGTTTATTCCTAGGGTTTTGTATATACCAATATCTTTATTTTTTTCTAGGACGTTTATGTATGTAATGGTAATAATTAAGATAACTGATACAATTAAAGATATAATACTAAATATAGTTAGAGTTATAGTTATTGTGTTAATTAAAGTTCTTGTAACATTAAGAGCAGATGATGCATCGTCAATTATATTATAATTTTTAAGTTCATTTTTTATGTGCTCTTTTGCCTTATAATTTTGTGGATAAATGTGAATTTCTGTTATTTCACCAGAAAAAAGATTATTACTATAAAGAATACCACTTAGGGCAGAAAAATAACCATTATTACTATTAACTATACCAACTATTTTTAAAGTTTTGTTTTCTACATTGATAGTTTTGTCTAGTATCTCATCATAAGTCATTTTTTCTAATTTTAAATAATCTTTTAAGGATTCACTTATTGAATTTTCACTATTTAACAAAATAAGTATTTCGTTTTTATTTTGAGGCATTTTGCCCTTGATAAGAGAAAAATATTCTTCACTTGGCGATATATATGAGTTTTCTAAAAATTTTTGATTGCTTATTTCGTGATAATAACTTATATAAGTGTTATTAAAAGTTTTGACTTTATTTAGAAGATTATCATCTATTTTGTTTTTGATAAGATTATAATCTGATGTAACTCCTATTTCAGTTTTACTGCTTTTATTATTTAAACTCATATTTAGAGTTATTTTTTCTTTTGGAATAATTATTGGATACGAATATAATGCTTCTTTTTCTAGTGATTTTATTTCTTCATTTAATCCATTATTTATTCCTAAAACTATTGTTAAACTAGTTAGGCCTATAGTAGTAGCTAATATAGTAAGAATACTTCTTATTTTTTGTTCTTTTAGGTAACCCATCGATATTTTAAAAATGTCCTTAAAACTCAACTTTCTTTTATTTTTAAAAATTTCTTTATAAGTATGGCATTCTTTAGTAGGTTTTCCTTTGTTTATAGTTCCATCTTTTAAATAAATAATTTCGTCAGCATAAGCATGTGCCAAGTCTTCATTATGAGTAATCATTAAAACTAATTTTTCTTTGGATAACTCTTTTAATATTTGCATAATTTTAATACTGTTAGCCGTGTCTATAGCACCTGTTGGTTCATCTGCCAGATAAACTAATGAATCCGATAAAATACTTCTAGCTATTGCAGTTCTTTGTTTTTCACCACCACTTATTTTATTAGTTTTAGTGTTTTTAATTTTAGATAAACCAAGTTTATTAATTATCCACTCATTATTTTTGGTAATTAAATTTAAATTGTCTTTTACGCTAAGAGCATCAATAAGATTATAGTTTTGATATATGAAACTTACATAGTTAGTGTGATACATTTCACTTTTTATATCTTTTATGTTTTTATTATAAAAATATACTTCACCTTTGTCTGGAACTTCAATTTTACCAATTATATTTAAAAGTGTACTTTTCCCGGAACCAGATGCACCTAGAATACAAATTAATCCTTTATCAGGTAAAGTTAGATTAATATTTTTTAATACCTTGGTATTATTATATGATTTATTTATATTTTTTAATGTAATCATTTTTACCTCCTCTATTAGTTATTGTTGTAAGAAGAGGCTTTATTTCCTTTTTTATTTTAAATTTTTTTCAAGAAAAGAAAAAAAGCCTAGTTAGGCTTTAAAAATATGTTTACCAATTAAATAATTAATTAATGCAGTTGATGTGCAAGATATTGTTTTTGCAATTAAGTTCGGCATTCTTATAAAATGAATGCAAAAGTATAGAATTGAACTATCAAAAAATATTCCTGCTATTCTAGATAAAATAAAGATATTAAATTGTTTAATAGCTTTTCTTCTGGTTAAGAATGTTCTTTTAAAAACATATTTACTATTTACATAATAAGAAAAAAGAACAGAAATAATAAAAGCTGATGTATTAGAAACAAATAGAGGTAACTTTGCATAGTTATATAAAATTGTAAATAATACAATTTCAATTAAACCAGCAAAAGTTCCAAAAAAGCAATATATAACAAATTGCTTTTTTATTAGACTTTTCATCTAAAGAATATAAATTTTACTAGAACTGCAATTATTAAACAAACTCCTAAAATAGAAAGAATTATTTTTCCTTTATCATCTAATTTTTTGATTCTCATTCTATAAATAAATGATAATCCTACAAGAATAAAGAATACTGTAGCAATAATATCAAAGTAAGCAAACTTGAAATAGAAACATACTAAATATACAATAGGATATATTATAGATATTGTTGTTATTGGTGCCCCTATAAAGTAACCTTTTTCACTTTTGTCACAAATATCTAATGTGTTAAAATATGCTAGTCTTATCATTCCACAAATAGAATAAAATATTAATGCTACCCAAGCATAGTAACAATTTTTTGGAAGTGCACTAATTGTTAAAACAAGTGGAAATACACCAAAAGCAATTAAATCGGATAATGAATCTAGTTGTACTCCATATGTGCTTTGTTCTTCAGTAGATTTATGTCTTCTTGCTAATTTTCCATCAAAACCATCACAGATTCCTGATAGAATAAGTAAGAATATTGGTATTAATCTATTACCATTAATTGCAAATACGCATCCTAATAATGCCATGCAAGTTCCTGTCATTGTTAATAGGTCACAGTCTCTATAAAAACCTATAAATTTCTTTTTCATTTTTTCTCCTTCTTAAATACAATAAGTTTACTTATTATATAATTTGATATTACTATTATAATTTGGACTAGTATTTTTGTAATTAAATCATCTATTTTCAAATATTCTACGCCAAGTACCATAAGCCCAGAATCTAATAATAAAGTTAATACTCTAGAACCAGTGAATTTTAAAAATTCGTTTATCTTATTTTTATTTTTACTATGGAAAACAAACCATCTGTTTGTAAAGTAAGCAAATACAACTGACAATCCCCAAGATAAAATATTGGATATTAAATAATCTATTTTTAAGATTTTAGAAAATATTGCATATGAACCTACTGACACAACTGTTGTTAATCCGCCAACAATTAGATAATTCCAAAGTTCTTCGTTTTTATGATAGATTCCCCAACCCCAGTTCCAAAATCTTTTGATTAAATTTGGCTTATAAGTTTCATAATCATTTATCTTGTCTTTTTTTACAAAATAACTTTTTTTAGCTATGTCAAGTAATGGTTTATCGTGCATGCTATCACTATACATTTCTAATATCTCTGCATTAGGATATTTTTCATAAAAGACTTTTACTTTTGCTTCACCTCTGTTATTAGGCTTATTAAACTTACCTGTCTTTTTATTTACATCTGAAGCAATTAAATCTCTTACCCCTAATTCTTTGCAAATTGGTTTAAGCAAAAACTCTGGTGAAGCCGATATTATAATATCATTGTCATGCTTTTTTTCTAAATAGAAGTTTTTGATTTTAGATTTATGTGTCTGCCAAAATTCATCAACTAAAGAATCTATATTTTTAAATTTCTTTAAGAATGAAAAAATGTATTCTTTTAGTTCTGTATCAGTTATGTTCTTTGATTTATATGCTATAAATTTAATAAACATCTTTGGTAACATTTTATATATGGATTTATCTTTTTTTAAACAAAATTTGAAGAAATCTACTGATGAATCACCATCATAAATAGTTCCATCAAAATCGTATAAATAATATTTCATTTTACATCACATGTAAATTATATCAAAAAAATGTGCTTTAATAAACACATTTTTATAGAGCATCAATTATTTTGCATAATTGATAATTAAAGTTATCATTATTTGACTTGAGTTTTATTTTTTTTAAAGTTTTTACTTCCTCTAATAATTTTGCTAAATCATTAATCTCTCCAGTAAGTATTGAACCCGTATTTTTTAAATTGTTTATAATTTGTTCTTGATGGTTATTTTTAGCTTCACCATATTCAGCTTTTCTTGGAAAAGCTATCACTTTTTTCCCCATTTTTATGCAATCAATAATTGTGCCAACTCCTCCGTGAGTAATTACGACCTCTGCTTTTTTTAAATACTCATTAAACTCTTTTTTATCCAAGTTTTTAATTATAGTAAAATTTTTAGGCTGATAGTCTTCGTTCCCACACTGAACTATAATATTCTTTACGATATTATTTTCAATTAAGTCATCTATTTTTTTTAAGAGTCTAGTAAAAGGATAATCACTTGTACCAAGCGTTACAAATATCATTAGTATACACCTCCCAAATAAATGGCATCAGGATATAGTTTTAACATACTTTCCCACTGAACTACAAATACATCAGCAATCGGATGAATAAGTCTTCCGGTCATAGTTTTACTTTCAAGGTTTGCAAATGTTTCTATATAAATAATTTTTTTGCTAGATAATTTAGCAATATAACACATTGCAACTGCTGTATGCGCGCCCGTAGTAATGATAACATCTGGGTTAATTTTTATAAAATAATATAAAGAATATAGAATATTAATTGGAGCTAATATAACGTAACTTGGTTTTTTGGGTTTTGTATTTAATAAAAAATTTATTCTAGTCCCGTAGTTTGCTTTACATTCATCACTTAAAAAGTTTTTTTCTGTAACAATAAATGAATTATATTGGTTCATTGTTTTTGTTAGTTGTAATAATTCACTAAAATGTCCACCTTCGCTTGAAATAAACATTACTTTTTTTGAATTAAAAAGTTTTATAGCATTTTCAATAAATTTATACCATTTATGTTTTACTGTTTCTGTATAATACTCTTTAGCGTGATTTCTTATATCATCTGAATCAAATTTAATTTTGCCATTTGTATAGTCAATGATTGCATCACTCATTTTATTTAGATCACGATTATCAATTATTACTCCATATTTATTATCTATTATTTCTTTTGCACCCAATGCACATGAAAATGCAATAGAAGGAATGCCATAACTTGCTGCTTCAATTAAAACTAAACCAAATGATTCTTCGTATGATGTATTGATTAGAAGAGATGCCTTTTGATAGTATTTTTTCATTTGTTCTTGGGTTAAATAACCAGTTATTGTTATGTTCTTTTCTAGTTTAAGACTTTTTATTTTAGTTTCAATTTTATTTCTTTGTGAGCCATCACCAATAATTGTTAATTTTAAATTCTTATTTTTTTTAATTACTTTGTACATAATATCTATTAGGTCTTCGAATCCCTTTTCTGGTTCTAATCTGCCAACTGCAATAATATTATTTTTTTCTAGTTTACTTATTTTTTCCGGAAAGTAATTTATGGTTAGAGGAATGTAATCAATAGTAGTATTAGTTTTTAATTTCTTTTTATAATCTATTGTTAAATATTTGCTTGCTGGTAATAAATAGTCTATATTTTTTAATGCCTTATCTAGTTTACGAAAATATTTTTTACTTTCATGATGATAAACATGTTCTTCAGCAATTGTTATAGCTTCTGGATTTTTGTACTTGTTTAATAATTTAGTAAAATATAGTCTCGTTGAAATAATTATTTTGGAATCAGAGTTATAAATATATTCCGCCATAAGTTGTTTTTTTAAATATAAGATTTTAATTGCTTTTATTCCTTCTTTGAACGTGTTTATAATATCTTTTTCTTTTAAATATTTTTTAAATTCTTCTTTATTAGGTTTTACTTTGCTTAAATATATTACTTTAACATTTTTATTTAGTTTAAATGGTATAGTATTGTTCATTTTATACAATGTGATAATCTCAACATTATATTTTTCACTCAACATGTTTGCTTGGTCGCAAATTGCTTTTTCTATACCACCGACATTTAGATGTAATGAAAGAATACTGATTTTTTCTTTTAACTCACATCTTCCGGTTAAGTTTAGTTCTTCTGTAATAAGTAATAAATATAAAACTAAATAAATTGATACTGCTGGGGCGAATAGCACGTGTCCACTAAATGTTGATATACCTGCAAGAAGCAATAATATTGTAATTAGATAGTAACAATTTAATGTTAATTTTTTATAATTTATAATTAATAAGTAACCAATAAAAATAATTGGATATAGTGAAATAATTAAACCCATTATTCCAAAATGGAAGTATAAATCGCATATATCGATTTCGATTAATCTAGCAATGTTCGTATTGTTAACTTTTTCAGTATTTGAAAAGCCAATACCAAACCAAATATTCGAATCATCATTAATATCATCATAGACGCTTAAAGTATTTGCTAGGAGCATATCACGTCCACTAATAAGAGGTTTAACAATTTTGCTTAGTTTATTTGTATCATAAAATCTAAGAATATTATTTTTGATTGTTTCAACTTCAATTACGTTTGATTCATCTATGACTATTTCTTTTTGTTCGTCTTTATAATAATTATTTTTCGTATAATTATAATTATATACCGCGTATGAGTTTAGGCTAAGTACAAGAGTAAATATAAATACTGCTAGGCATTTAATGACAGTATAAGTCATTTTAAATTTATTTTTAATTACACTAAATACTAATGTTATTAGTGTTATAATTAAACAACCAAATGTTGCAACTTTAGTGCCAATTAATAAAATACTTAAAATTATTGGGAATAAAATTAAAAAATTATATAGAGTGGGGGTGTAGTAATCTTGAAGAAATATTTACTGAACACGATATGTATGATATTTTTAACGATAGTAATAACAA
>ERZ779835.21-NODE-21-length-48137-cov-8.359157_pt1 | contig 48137 bp, 49 predicted proteins | sample MGYA00511382_ERZ779835 | MGnify/ENA primary metagenome ERZ779835 (study PRJEB29588, sample SAMEA2150814) | human gut metagenome | biome: human gut; feature: human-associated habitat; material: faeces | place: Denmark | collected 2008/2010 ... | reverse complement strand
TTATTTAAAAAATTATTTACCAAGATAAAAATACCTATTAAAATTAGTACAAAACTTCTTTTATTTAAGTCATCTTTCAATACTTTACTACAAAATAAACTACCAATAATAATATTAATTATCCATTCCATAATTAATATATTTTCGACATTACTTATATAATCTAAAATATTAATCTTTTTAAGAATCAAATATTCTGGAAAACGGAGAATACTAGCAAAATCACCATCATATATTCCTAAAATAACAAAGATAACAAATATAATACTTAAACATCCTAAAATATAACCAATACTAACATCTTTAAATTTTAAATTATCTTTGTATTTCAGTAACATTAAATTAGGGGTTAAACTAGCACCTGTAAAGACAATTATGCCTTTTATAAAACTAGTAAAATTGGTTTTAAAAAAAGGTAATAAGTTATTTAAATTAATCAAAGAAGGTAATGAAATTAACATAAAGAAGTATACAATAAAAGAAAAACCAATAAAAATTTCACTACATCTACCAATTACTTTCATCTCTTTTTTAATTCCAAATAATGAAACTATTACTAGAATAATTAAGATTAAAAATGGTGGTGTATTATAAAGTAAATAAGTACTAGTTAAAATAGTATCACCGAGCCATACAATACTAAGCGTAAAAATAGCAATAATAATTTCCCATAATTTATTAATACTGCCTTTTTTATAAAATAAATATAATAAAAAATAACCAAGTAACATTCCTAGAAAACTATTTAACATTAACGTATTATTACTAATTCCAATTAATAAACTTATTCCTCCTCCTAAGAATAAAACTCTTGTTAGAAGAAAACTAAGTATTATATACTGCTTCTTGTTAATCATGAATCACCTCATATATTGCACCATTTTTACTTACTTTAATGTTTGTATTTATTTCATAGTTAATGTTATTTATATTTTTTTGATACTTTTTATAATAAAGGTTTCTAAAGCCTAAAACATCACTTTCATCATTTCTTGTAACTTCAATAAATTCTTTGATTTCCTCATATATTACTTTATTTATTTCTTTTTCTAATTCTTCATAGCTTTTTTTCTTTTTTAAATTAATATCTTCGTTTATTTTCTTTACTTTGCCTAAGCCCTTAACATTAATTGTTATTTTATCTTTTTCAACTTTAAAAGTAATTTTTTTATCATATATACTTAAAATATTACCTTTATTTTCAAATTCAATATTTTTACTTTTTAACATTAGAAAATTAAAAATACGATTATTATATTGGCCCATCATTTTATCTTTTTTAAAATAGCCGATATTTTCTAAGTCAACATTTTTGCCACTTATTTTGACATAGGGTAGGATAATATCAATTTTATCATTATATAAATTACTAGCAATGATATCAATATTGTCTAAGGTATCAGCATCCATATTCGATTTAATTGTATCAACGATAATATTACTTATTGCATCGCCATTATTACTGGTTTTTAAAATTTTCTTTGGTTCTTTAGCAACAATAGTAAAAAAAGATGTACTAAGACTAATTTCTCTAACCAAATAATCAACGACATCACTAATTCCTTTTTCTGCTAAGTCCTCGCCAATAATAAGTAATTTAACATGTTTTAAATAAACACTTTTACCAGCATTATTAATTGCTTTATTAATTGCTTTAGCAAACATCTTATCTTGTGCTTTAACGATACTTGTAGTTGCACTTTCACTTTTCTTATTTTTGATTGTTTCAAAATAAACGACATATTCATCATCAACATAGTCCACGCCAATACTATTAATAATATTAATATCATTTAATTCTCGATAATCAAAGCATCCCGTTACCATAAATAAACAAAATAAAATAAGTATTATTTTTTTCATCTTTTCACCTTATATTCATTATTAGATAATAATTTACTTCGTTTCATATCTTTACTTTTTCTTAATACGGTTTTAAATAAGTATGTTTTATCAAATGGCGTTAGGGGATACAAATATGGTTCTTCAAAACTTTCCATACTAGTTATTTGCAAGACAATGATAAATAAACAACAAAGCATGCCATAAAGACCTAAAAAGCAAGCACTTATTAATAAAGCTAAGCGATAATAACGTAAACCGTTAATTAAATCACCATTCGTAAATACTAAAGCTGAGATGAATGTTAATCCAATGATAATAATCATAATCGGACTAGCTATATTAGCATTAACGGCTGCTTCACCTAGAATCAATGCTCCTAATATTGAAATTGAACTTCCATAACTAGAAGGAAATCTAATATCACTTTCACGTAAGATAGAACAAACAAAAATCATAAAAATAGCTTCAAAAGCTGAGGGAAAGGGCACACCATTCCTTGCGGACTGAAAAGATAGTAATAAATTTAATGGGATAGCTTCTTGATTATAATTAATAATTGAAATATATAAAGCCGGCAACAAAATGGTAATAAATAAGCAAGAAAATCTTAACACTTTTAAAAGATTTATATTAATAGGTTTAACATACAAATCTCCTTGGGGATTTATAAAATCAACAAAAAAAGCTGGCATTATTAAAGCATAAGGTGAATTATCCGCTATTAAAACAATCTTTCCTTCTAAAAGAGCACTACTAACTTTATCCGGTCGTTCTGTTTTTAAAATTGTTGGTAATGTATCTTTTTGATCCCCAATTAATGTATGTAATGCCTCGATATCAACCAAACCATCTATATCTAAAGCTTCTAGCTTCTTTTGAATAAATTCGACATGTTTTTTCTTGGCAATTCCTTTTATATATAGTAAAGATAACTTTGTTTTACTCTCACGCCCAATAAAAAAATCTTCATTAATCAATTTTTCACTTTTTATTCGTCTTTTTATTAATCCTAAATTCATTACAATATTTTCATTAAATGAATCTTTAGGGCCATTTACCGAGGGCTCAGAATTGGGTGGGGACACAGCACGAAATAGTTCAGCCTTAACTTCACAAACCAACATTTCTTTGTCATTATAAACTAAAGCATAACCATTTAATAAATAAAAACTTATTTGTTTTCGTTCCGTTAAAAAAACGATACTTGGTCCACTTACCACATCACGTAAATAAATATATTTTTGATTTAAAGCAATATTTTTTAAAATGTACTCATTTATCTTATCACTACTACAAAGACTTTCTAAGTAAACTACTTTAACATCAGCATTACTTTTATATTTTAAATCACTACTATTATTAAATTCTTTTTTTAGATACTCATACATAGTTATCACCATTTTTATTATTACCAATAATTACTAAAATATTATCTTCTTTAAAATAAATAAGAAAAAATATCATAAATAGTTTATAATAAGGTTGAGGTTTTTTATATGAATGACATTAAAATAGAAAAATTAGATAACCAAGGTCGTGGTATTTGTTATATAGATTCTAAAATTACTTTTGTAAAAAATGCTTTGCCAGGGGAATTTGTTAACTTAAGAATAATTAAAGAAACAAAAAAATATAATGAAGCAGTTGTTACTAAATATCTTACTAAAAGTTCTAAGCGTATCCCATCATTATGTCCCTATGCCGATAAATGTGGAGGTTGTCCTCTTCTTACTATGAATTATGAAGATACCTTAGTTTATAAAAAAGAAAAATTAGAAGATATTTTTTATAAGTATACTCATCTTACGATGGATATACCAATTATTGCCAACCCTAATCCTTTACATTATCGTAATAAAATAACTTTAAAAGTTATTAATAGTTCTTATGGTTACTATGAATCTTCTTCTCATGATTTTATAAAAATTACAACCTGTTACTTAGCATCTCCTGAAATAAATGACGTTATTAAAGATCTTAAGTATTTAAATTTACAAAATGGGGAAGTAACGATTCGTTCTAACTATCATCAAGAATTATTAATTTGGTTAAAAACAACTGAGAATCCTAAGATTGACATTAATTCACTAAAAAATAATCATAAAATAGTTGGTATCATTTTAAATAATGAAACAATATACGGTGAAAATAAATTTGTTGAAATAATTAATAATTACTTCTATACGATATCTTATGATTCTTTTTTTCAAGTAAATCGTTATGTTTGTTCTCTTATCTTTGATGAATTAAAAAAATATGTTAATAAAAACGAAGTTATTTTAGACTTATATTGTGGTGTTGGTACCTTAGGTATCAGTGTTTCAAAAAATACTCGTAAAATTTATGGTATTGAAATTGTTAAAAATGCTATTTTAAATGCTGTTTCCAATGCCCAAATTAATAAAGTCGCTAATGCATATTATATGCTTGGCAATACCTCTAAAGTATTACCTCAAATTAAAGATCAGATTGATACTATAATTGTTGATCCACCTCGTTCGGGTTTAGATAAAACTTCTTTGAAGACCATAATCGCTTTTAAACCAACTAAGATTATTTATATTTCCTGTGATCCTATTACTTTAGCTCGTGATTTAAAAGAACTTTTAAATTTTTATGAAATAAAGACTTTAAAAGGCTTTGATATGTTTTCATATACTTACCATGTGGAGAGTGTCTGTTTGATGTCAAAAGTGCAGGACTAAAGTCACCCAAACCGTTAAAAAAAACAAGCTATCTGCAATAATATTTATTGGATTATTGCTTACACATTTTCATAAGTGAGGAGAACCAAAATGAACGAAATCGTAAAAGAAGAAAAATTGATGGATTTAAATAGACGTTTTAATAGAGAAAAAATAAAGAAGTTTCAGATTTTAAATGGTGCGCAACTCAAGTATATTGCATTTCTTTCAATGCTAATAGACCATGTAAATAACGGGATAGTTGCACCGCTTTTAGATGGCAAAGGAGCGCTTCTATATATTTCAAATATATTTTCAATTCTAGGAAGGATTGCCTTTCCAATATTTATATTTTTCGTTGTGGAAGGATTTTTCAAAACCAAGAATACGAAAAAATATCTTATAAATTTAATTTTATTTGGAATTATTGCAGAAGTTCCATTCGATATATTCACTTCAAAAGTGTTTTACAATCCAAATTGGAACAATATAATGTTCACATTAGCCCTTTGCCTAGTAACGGTTTGGATAATCGATGAGCTTAAAGGCAAGATAAAAAATAAATTTCTTTGGTACGGAATTTCTGTTGTAATCGTGATGGCATTCGGACTTTTGGCGATGCTACTTAGCCTTGACTACGACTATCACGCAATCATCATTGCCTATGTTTTCTATATTTTCTACGATAGACCTGTGATGAGTGCTGCAATTGGATATATTTCTATAATCAAGGAGCTATATTCATTCTTAGGATTTGCTATGACCATAACATACAATGGCAAGAGGGGTAAACAGTACAAATGGTTAAATTATCTCTTCTATCCAGTTCATCTTTTAATAATTGGGATCATTCGTTTTTACTTTAATCTCTAATTATGCCACAGTTAAGACTTGCTATTTATAAGAAATTATTGCTTCATAAGTATACCGAAGACAGAGCCACCAAGGAAACCAACAACATCTTCGATATTACACAAAAGAGAAGTGCGTGGAATTTTTGTGGCATTGATAATTTATCAGACTTTTCATTTGGGGATGATGTGTTTTTGAAGGGCTACATATGTCCACAATGCGAAGCAGAGATCGAAGAGGATTATGAACTTGAACAAGAGGAAGAATTTCAATCCAGAATTGAAAAGGCTCTTAAAATGAATAATCTAATAAAATAGCTTATTTTCGCAAGAGGACTGAGTAGATAATTAAGAACAAGAAAAGACGCTATAACCGTTGAAAAATAGTGCTATAACAGACTATATATGAAATAGCCTAATAATTTCACGTGGAATGTGTTACTGTGCTATGTCGTAAAAATCTTATAGAATAATGACTTTGTAAAATTATAAACCTTAAAAATTTCATTTATTTTGTTAAAAATTATTATGTTTGATTAAATTAGAAAAATAATTTGATATATACGATGCATAATAGTTTTAATGGAAATTTTTAAGTTATCAGAAGAAAAGATAATAATTATTGATAATTATACCGGAAAAGACTTACTTGATATATTAAGAATATTCATAAAAACTATTAATAGTTTCGTCCAATATAGATGACACTCAATAGAAAAAATATTTAACATAGTATAATAATGCATCCTTATACAGCCTCAGACCATATGTTATTTGTATAAAACTATCGCTTTGTTAAATTTAAATAAGAAAATTTTATCTGTTTTTATAGTTTTAGAAATAGATATTTTTTTATATAATGAATAAAATTTTATTTCTAACAAACTTCATGTTATACTTAAAAAGTAATTATATGGAGGAAAATAAAAAATGAATTTTGAGGAACTAGCTTTAATAAAGAATGCTGATGATTTAAAAAAATTTGTAGACAAGGAAATTGCTAACGCTATTAATAACACTGAACATGAAAATGTGATAGGTATGGAACACATATTACCACATAAAGGTTTTATAGACAATAATACTAAAATATCAAATGTTTATTCTGATTGGATAATTAATGATAATAATTATGCTTATTATTTTTTTGATGGGTTAAGAAAATGTGAAATAAAAAATATTAGTGATGCTTTGAATAGAGTTTATTCTTTTACTATATTTTATTTTGGAGAATATACTAAGCCAGAAATAAGAGAACAAATAATAAGGAGTACTCCACCTGGAAAAAGGATAGATATTTCTACTTTAGCTAGAAAAAATACAGCAATATGCACTGAACGAGCCGCTATTGTGCAAAATTTAGTTACCTTGTTAGGCGTAGAATCATATTTTGTTGTTGGTAATATCTATGATAAAGATGAGCAAGTTCCGCATGCTTATAATATATTGAGAGTTAATGAGAAATTTTATTTATATGATGTGAGTAAAGATATTCAGGTAGAGATTAATGGTCGAATTAAGTATCAGCCTTACATTAAAGCAATAAATATAGAACAAGTACAAACTTTGTTTAATGCCGGTCAAATAAATACAGGGGATAGAATATATGATTCCTTTGGTAAATATAATATTCAAATAAGTGAAGAAGGCAAAAAAATTAGGTAATCATTTTAAAGCCCAAAAATAAAGATCATAGTAAAAATTGTATTTATTTAGTTTATACACTATAACATAGTCAGTTATAAAATAACAAGAAATTAATTATAATATGTGTTCTAATCATGTAGAAAGTCTTTTCATTTTAGAACACAAATAAAAATTTATATTGAACGAAAATTAAACTATTCAGAACTTATCAAGAAAAAATAAATGTAACTGACATATTGTAACATCTTGTAATAATGGTTGTTCTAAAAAAAATAAAAATAGAAATTTGCAAAGGAAAATTAAAATGACAGAATTAGAATTTGAACAAAGAGTTAGAGAGTACTATTCAAAATATACTGGGAAAATGCCAAATTGGGAAGAATATCAAAAATTGAAAAGTGCTGCATTAAAATATAATTTTGATTTAGATAAAATATGGAAAAAACTGCAAGAAAATGAAAAAATTCTTAAAGATGTAATTCAAAATAGGAATGTTGAAGATCCAATAACTGACGAATTAAGTGAGGGTTTTATTGAACAATATATTGCAAAAGGAATTTGTTCTAATTATATACTACATTTAAAGTCTGAAAAAAATAGAGGAAAAGACACAATAAATCAATCCTCAAATTTTGTAAGAAATTGTGGAATAGAAGCAATGGTTGACGGAATAAAATTATTTATAAAAAAGATAGAATCTGGTGATCAAGTTAATTCATATTATTTAAATAAAGTAAAAAATGTTGGCTTACCAAAAATAAAAGCTTATATAGATAATTTTGAATTTAAAAATAGTGGGGATCCTGCATTAGATGATTTAATAGAAGAAATATATCTAAGATGTTATCAATATACAAATGAACATGAAATGACTAAATCATCACTAAGTTTATTTTTTAACGAAGATAACTTAAGCAGTTTTAGATTTTATATAAATATGCCAATTAATGAAAGCAGTGCACTTTTTATAAGAGATTATATTATTTTATGTCAAAATTATGGGATTTTCTATGATATAAAACCTTATTTTAATAATGGTGAACACAAAGATGTTACTATAATTTATTCAACCATTAAAGACTATAAAATAAAATTAAATATAATGGAACAGTTACTAATAAAATATCCTAATATCGAGCTTGGAACACCTCCATTTGGAACCGTAAATATGAATAATATTGGCATTTGCCATAATGGTGTACCAAGAAAAATGACTTATAATATGTATATTGCTAAATTGTTCAAAGACGCCATCGATCTTTTTGTTATTGAAAGAATTCCCGATTTAAGCTTAGAATCGAAGAAAAATCTTATGTTATATAAAGAAGGAGATTCGAGGGATAATATTATATTTTATCCGTATTTAAAAATTAGTGAAGACGATATGAAAAAATCTCGTGAATTGCTAAAATTATATATAGCTTCTCCTTTAAAAAGAAAAATTACAATAGATGCAGTTATTCAAAATGTAAAAAAATTACATAATTTGTATCAAGGATTCCCAGTCGATTTAAAAAGTAACGTCGCCTTAGATTCTTGGTATGTCTATGAGCAAATTAATAAACAAATGTTAATGGATAATGAACAAATAAAAATTACTAAATAAAAATATTATCTTTTTAAAATGTAAGTGATCTATCGAATATATATATTGTAGATAACTACACTTTTTATATCGATAGAAAGTTTCGACTTGTTTAGAAAGGAAACAATTATGCTAATAGTAGAAGTTGGTTTTGAATTAAAAGAAAATTTTGAGTATTATGATAAATTACTAAAAAGTAATGGTTTAAATAATGATTTTAATTGCTTAACTCATGATATATATTTTACTAATCAAAACTTAGATGACTTATCTGAAAATGAAATGAAAGAAAAATGTATTAGGCTTAGGAGTGTCAATGGAACAGACTTTAAAGTACAAAATTCATTCGATGTTATCGCTGAAAGTACAATTCCTATAAATAATATAGATTTATTTGAAAAAACTATGTTTGATAAAGGTTATAAAAAAGTATTTGATACAAAAAAGGTAGACCATCATTATTTTAAAGAAGGAATGACTACCAAAATTCAACTTCAAGAAATAGACAAGATTGGTTTATTATTATATTTTGATAATAAAAAATACTATGGATATACTTTAGAAAAACAAAGAAGGCTTTTGATTGATGAACTTAATAGTTATGGTTTCAATTTTAATTATAGTGATTTAGGATTAGATAAATTAAGAACTTTATATTACAAAGAAAAGAAATATAGCTTAAATCAAAATGCATAATATATTTTATAAATCATCCCCCTGAAGAGAGCATTTAACCGTGCTCTCATTTTTTGTGCCCACTTTATAAGGGTTTGCGAGCATATAGAAGATTGAAAATAATTCTTGGGAACAACTCGGGAACAAGTTTTGTTAAATTTGCATGATTATTGCAGACATTTGAGAGATAAAGTAGTATAATGTAATCATAGAGTTCTATACAATTTAAAGTATAGAATTTTTTCTTTTATAAGGAGGGTAAGACATGGGATCATCAAAATTAAAAGAAGTAAAGGATAAAATGTTAAAAGAGTATTTATCATCTCAATTATTGTATGTAGAATTTACTTCTTATATTGAAAATAAAATTAAAAATATTCTAATTGAGAATGGGATTAAATATCAATCTTTAACTAGCAGAGTAAAAACTTATGATTCACTTGAAAATAAATTAACAGAAAAAATTATTAATGGTATTTGTGGTAATATTAAAAACTTAAATGATCTTAGTGGTGTAAGGGTAATTTTTTATAACGAAGATGATCTAAAAAGATTTAATGATATTATTTATGATGAGTTAAATATTGAATCGTATAGGCCATCAGAAGATATTATGAAATATGATGGAACTAATATTACAATTTCACTGAAAAAGGATGTAAATAAGTTTAAGGGAATGTTATGTGAAATTCAATTGACAACAGTATTATCTCATGCAATGAATGAATTTGGTCATAATATACTTTACAAGGATGTAGACGAATTACAATCAAAAGATGTCAAAGAATATGAAAGAATAAAAAATATTTTTGAAAAAGCTAGAAAGGATATATTAAATGTTATAGCAAGTTTAGAAGTAATCAACAAGCGTGTTGATAGTATAAAAAATGGTGCCAAAAATATAGAACTACTATTAGACAAAGATTTTAATAAGAAACTTCAGGAAGTAAAATCATTAAATGAATTGGAAGACATTATTAATAAAATGGTAGAAATTATTCCATTGGTTAATGAATATGAGGAAAAGTATAAAAATATTTACGACTCAGAAATAATTTATTCCATAGTTAAAAAATTTAGTGAATTACCTATAGAAACCGCAACTTTTCTAAACTATGATACATATGAATATAAATATGGGAAGTTATTAGAATTTTTACAATATTATAAATATTTATGGCTTGACGATTTTAAAAGTATCATTTCAATTCTATATGGAATATCTATTGATAATAATATTGTAGGTAAGTTTGATAAATTTTTGGAAAATTTGATAGTTTCGGATAAAGCCGATTCTAGCAGAGGGTATGGATATTATAATATACATGAGATGTCGTATTCATCAATAATGGATAAAGAGATAGATGAGTATGTTAGAGTTAAACTGGCTGAATACTTTTGTGATATAAATTATAATTATTGCGAAGAAGTTGAGAAAAATAAAATTAATTTTATAAGTAGTAAAACAAATCCTAATGATAATTATAAAACTAAAATATATAAATCAATAGATGAATTGTTGGATATATTCTTAAATAATCATTCAAAGGATGCTTTACGTGCATTGATTAACATTAATACTGACTTAGAAAGAAATACTGATATATTTGACTATAATCCAATATATGAATTTTTTAATAATAATTATGAAAGAATAGATATTTTTAGTAAAAATGAATTGTATAAATCAGTGTGTGCTTGGAAAAATACAAAATTAAAAGATAGTAAATTTTATAAAAAATTAAAAACAGATAAAGTACAAAAATTATATGCAATGTTATTTAATTTTTTTATTGATGAGATACCAGGTGTTAAGTATAATGAGAAAGAGGAATTTAGAAAAGATTATTTAGATAAATATATTAAAGATTTTAAAGACAATAACATTGAAGAAATAATTGCTATATTGAACACTATGGACAATGAAGAAACTTGCAATTCAAACATATACAATGCAGGAAGATTTTTAATTGATATTGGATCATCAACAAAATATGGTCAAAAAATAGTTGAAGCCAAGTGGAATGAATACATATTCCTTGGAATTGTTAAACAAGATAAGAATTATAAGTATGAAATTGATAATGATATAAAAGCAGAAAAGATTATCGAGGCTATGCTTAGAGCTGGAAATATGGATTTAACGGTATTGGATAAAATAATAAAGTATGCTGAAAAAACTAAAAATGCAAAACTGATATTAAAGATATTAAAACTAATTGTTAATAATAATGATTTGGTAAATAAGGAAAAATATAAAAAGTATTTTTTAAGTAAGGTTAAAGAATATAATAAAGTTAATAAAGGAATTATGGGAGAACTGTTAAATAATCCTCATACGGAAAAAAAGATTATTGAAGATTATAGTTATGATGACTTAGGAATATTACTTGATAATTTTAGATACAGTGAATTTAACAGATTAGATGAATATTTCTTAAATGATTTATTTGAAAAGTATCCTGATGATTTAAGAAAACTTCTTAGATATAAAATAAATGATAATCCAAATACTAATTTATATAATTCTTATAGTCACATTAATTTAACTGATTGTAGTAATTATAAAGAAGAAAGATATAGTAACTTATCATTATGCATGGAGATTTTAGAAGAAAATGATTATTATAAAATATCTAATTATATTCATTATTTAATAGGTGAGTATAATGATGAATTAGGTAACGATATATTAGAATACTTGAATGAAAATGATAATTATGAAACTTATACTAAAGTAATTGATTTATGCAGATTGTTTGATGTTTCAACGTCTTGTTGGAAAGTTTTTGAATTTATCATATCAAAGGTAGATGAAAATGATAAAATATTAAATGAAATAGATTGCCTACTTTTCAACACTGGTATTGTATCCGGTGAATATGGTATTGCAAATTCATTTAATGATAAATACTTATTCTTTAAGTCCCTTAAGCCAAAAGATAAGAAATTAAAGGAGTTTGTAAGTAAAGAGATTAAGAGATTTAAGATATTATATCAAGATGAAAAGAATAGAAGAGATAAAAGTATAATAAAAGATGCAACTAAATATAAACTTGAAAATAAAAAATCCGGTGACTAATTATCATCGGTTTTATTATTGTCTAAATTATCTATTACGGCAACTACTTCATCTAAAGTACTTGCAAATAGGTGTGAATAAGTTTTTAATGTTTCTTCAACTTTTGTATGGCCTAAGTATTTTGCTACAACTTGAACATTAGCTCCTTTATTAACCAGAAGAGAGGCACAAGAATGTCTGAAATCATGCAATCGGATCTGTTTAACATCTGCTAATTTACAATTAACATTTTTATGGTTTGTAAGAGTATTACTGCAAACAGGAAGCATATCTCCAGCTACAAAGAAATTATCATTAAATCCAGGTATCTTTTCTACCTTGTTTTTTCATCATTTTAAGGTCGTTTGTAAGGACTTGTGGCATCTTTAATATTCTTATACTACTTTTGGTTTTAGGAACCGAGAATCGCCAATTTTTAACGGATCCACAACGATCATTAATTTGCTTAGTTATACTCAAAGTCCTATCTTTAAAATTTATATCTTTCCATTGTAGTCCTCTAAGCTCTCCACGTCTTAATCCACAGTAATATAAAATCTCGAAAATACCAATCCATTTGATATCAGTTTCAACCGAAAGAAATTGTTTAAATTCTTCATAAGTAAAGAATAATTGCTCTTTAGGAAATTCATTAGGATCATTAAAGTTATACATTTTAGGATATACCTTAGCAAAGCTAAACTCATGCCATGCAGTAGCATAATTCAAAATAGTTTTTAATAATTTATAAATGTCATTTTTAGTTCTTGTAGCAAGATGAGTACTATTTGTTTCATCATGCCATCTTTCAAAAGTAGGGTAATTAAAATCTTTTAATTTAACAGAATAGAAGCATTCTATAAATTTTTCTTTATTATCATAACCGTACTTAGTAGTATCTTTCATTATTTCATCATTATGCATTCTAAATTCATCAATAAATCTTCAAATGTATATAGTTATCTTCAAATTTATCAGTAGAAGTAACTAAAAACATTCTTTCAGCATCAGATGCTTCCTTTTTAGTTAAATATTTTTTAGATCTGTATTGCTTAGTAGAACCAAATGCATCTTTATAGCTAAACTTAAAATACCAAGCTCTACCATTTTTAGTAGGCTTAGGCTCTTTCTAAACTGCCATAATTTCACCAACTTAGTTACTTTAAGAATTAAATGCAACTTTTAAAAAGTTACTATATAAAGTTACATTTACCTTTTTAGGTAACAACTAGACCATTTAATGTTTGCAATATAATAAATTTATGCTAACATATAATTAATAAAACAAATTGTATTAAATAATATATAAGTATACTTTGGGTCTTAACTTTATAACATATTTTGAATTTAAGAAACTAACTATCATTTCTTTTTATTATGCAATACATTTGCAGGAGAGATAATATGAAGCAAAAGCAAATTGGTCTTTTTATCAAAAAATGCCGAGAAAATAAAAAAATAACTATTGAAGAATTTGCTCAAAAGTTAAATACTACACCTCGTTTAGTAAAAAAATGGGAAAAAGGTAAAAAAATACCAAGTGTTGATTATTTACCAAAAATATCAAAAATTTTAAATGTACCAATCATTGATATTCTTAAAGGTGACAAAGTAAAAGATGATAATGATTTTCTTCTAGCATTAGATTACTATATTAAGAAAATAACTTCCTTCTATATTCGTCTAACAGTTTTATCTATTTTGCTTATCACAATTATTTTCTTTATAATATTTTATAACTTTCAAGAAAATAAAGTATATTATTTTTATGATAGTAATCGTGCATACAATGTAACTGGTTATATAGTAGAAACACCAGTAAATCAGTATTTTACAATAAAAACATTAAAATTTAATAAAAGTTACAAATTGTGTCAAAAAGAAAATTGTCAAAAACTTAAAATTAAAAATCTTTCTTTAAAACTCCACAACAATAATAAAGAAATTGATAGTACTCAAATATATCTTGCTAGTCAAAAAGCCTTCCTAAAGAATTTAGTTAATAATAATACATTAGAATTTAATAATCTTCAGGATAAAAGTAATCTTTTTCTTGAAGTTACATATCAAACAGATAACAATATAACCGAAACCACTAACATAAAACTAAATGTTAAAAAGATAAAAACTTTATTTAAATAATTTATCAAAAGTTTATGAATTTTTTCATCTTTTAATATATAATAAAAACGCAAGGTGATTAAATGAAGTTAAAACTAAAAAACAGATTATTTTTATATAATATTATGATTATAGTTTGTTCATCGCTATTTCTTATTTTTATCTTTACCTACATTAATCAAAATTCCAAAGAAATTTTATATAACATAAATGAAAATACAGTCGATGAACGTAGTCAAATAATTAAAGAATTACTTGATCCGAAAAAAGAAAGTGAAGAAGTTCAAAAAAATCTTCAGCCATTTAACTATAAACTATATGTTTATGATAATAAAGAACTAATATATGGAACAAACAATGATACATTAAATCTTTTATTAAAAAAATATCATTACAAAGGTAATCAAACCCGTATTCTATTCGTTGATAATCGAACTATTGTTATGAAAAATATTGATAATAAAATATATTTTGCTGTTCAAGAAAAATTTAAAGTTCAAAAGAAGCCTCATGATGTAAATCATATCAGTCCTTTCCGTAAATTCTTACTTACAATTATTATTTTAATTATTATCATTTTATTTTTATTATTATTCATTACTATTTATTTATCAAATAATCTTTTAAAGAAAGTTATTGAACCATTAAATTTATTAAAAGAGGGTGCTAGCCGTGTTGAAAATGGCGATTTTTCCCAACCTATTATTTATGAAATAGATGATGAATTTGCCCCTGTCATTAATAATTTTAATAACATGCAACAATCCTTAAAAGAAAAAACAATAAAGCAACAGCAATACGAGAAAGCCAAGCAAGAAATGATTAGTGGAATATCTCATGATATTAGAACACCTCTCACCGTAGTTAAAGGTAATATTAAAGGAATTCAAGATGGCGTGGCCAAAACCCAAGTTAAACAAAAGGAATATTTAAATATTGCTTATAATCGCACAATTGATATTGAAAATTTACTAAATCGTTTATTTGATACTTTTAAATATGAAACAAACGAAATAAAAACGCGTAAAGAAGAAGTTGACATTATTGCATATATTGATGAACTAATAAAAAATAATGAGCATTATCTAAATAAACATTTTAAAGTAATAACATCTTGCAGCCAAATAAATAATAAAATATTCATTGATAAACTTCAATTTAAGAGAATTTTTGATAACTTATTTAACAATGCTGTTAAACATAATCCCACAAAGAAAGATTTAAAAATAAATATTAATATTTCTGAAGAAAATAATCAATTAATAATCATTTTTAAGGACAATGGTCAAGGGATCAAAGAAAACAATTGCGAAAAGATTTTTAATGAATTCTTTAAAGAGGATGAATCTCGTAACAATGACAAAAATAGTTCTGGTCTAGGTTTATTTATTGTCAAAAAAATTATTGAGTTACATAATGGAACCATTACTGCGGAAAATGATGATGGCTTAAAATTTACTATTATACTTAAGGAGGATACAAATGACGAAAATTTTAATAGTTGAAGATGACTACGATATCGCATCTTTGGAAAAAGATTATTTAGAAATTAATAATTTTTCTGTAGATATAATTGATGACGGAAATAAAGCTTTACCTATTATTAGTAAAAATAATTATGATTTAATTATTCTCGATTTAATGTTGCCTAATTTAAATGGCTTTGAAATATGTAGAGAACTCCGAAAATTCAGTGATATTCCTATTATTATGATTACAGCCAAAGATGATTCATATGACATTATAAGAGGTCTAGGCTTGGGAAGTGACGATTACATAACTAAGCCGTTTGATCCAGCCGTTTTAGTTGCTCGTGTGCAAGCTAGTTTAAATAGTTACAAAAGGCACAAAAATATCGGTGATGAAATTTTTATCAATGATATAAAAATAATTCCTCAAAAATATCAGGTCTTCAAAGGAACACAAGAAATTAAATTACCTAATAAAGAATTTGAATTATTAAAATACTTAGCTACACATGCTAATCGTGTCATATCCAAAGAAGATTTATTTGAGGCTGTTTGGGGTATGGACTCAGATGCTGATGAAGCAACTGTTACCGTTCATATAAATCGCTTACGTGAAAAAATCGAAGAAAATCCGTCTTCACCTCAAATCATCGAAACTATCTGGAAAGTCGGATATCGCCTAAACTTAAAATAAGCAATTTAAAAACAATAGATTTAAATTACTTTTTTTATTTAAGCAAATAGTTAAGTTACTAAGCTATAAATTTTCTTGAAAAATCGAATTAATACTTCTATAAAGTTAATTTTTATAAATTGTTTAATTTGTTTATTTTTTGTTTAGAAATTCTTAATTAAAATTTCAAAAAGCCGTAATATACTGCTAATTGAAAGGAAGAAGAATATGTATATTTTAAAAAATACTTGGATTTCTATAACAAGAAATAAAAGTCGTAATATTTTAATTGCCATAATTATTACAGTTATATCAGCGGCTTGTGCTATAACCCTCGCCATTCGTAATTCTGCCAATAAAATTGTTGAAGCCTATGAAAATAAGTATGAAGTAGAAGCTTCAATTGGTATGAATCGTCAAAACTTGATGGAATCTCTAAAAGGGGAGGGGGACGAAAAAAATTCTCAAGAAGAAATGATTGAAGCTTTTAACGACATCAAATCACTTACCGTTGCTGAAATCAAAAAGTATGGTGACTCTGACTATGTAAAAAACTACTATTATTACTATGAAACTAATATGAATGCTAAAGACTTAGATGAAGCTACTGATAGTTTAGTTAAGGAAACTACCAAAACCGAAACAACTACGGAAACACATCAAATGCCTAATGGTGGCGGTGATTTTGGTCGTGGTAATAGTCAAACAACAACCAATAAAAAAACAACCACAACTGAAAAAATCTTTAATGAAAAAGCAGCCAATGGTGCTTTCCAAGTTAAAGGTTATTCAAGTCTTGAATCAATGACTGATTTTATTGATGGTAATTACACTATTACAAGTGGCAGCATTTTTACTGATTTCGCTAGTACCGAAAAAAATTATAATTGTATAATCAGTGAAGAACTAGCATCCCTAAATGAACTAGAAGTAAATGATACAATCACTTTAATCAATCCGACTGATAAAGATAAAACTTATACCTTAACAATTACAGGTATCTATAAAGAAAATAGTGATACTTCTAGTGATATGACTAACATGTTTACTCGTTCAGCTAATACAATTATTGTCCCAGCTGCTTTTGTTGAACAACTTATGAGTGATGATGAATATTTAAATGTTACAACAACTCCAACATATATTCTAACGAGTAAAGATGTAGCTACTAAATTTGCTGATGAAGTAACTGAGAAAGGTTTAAGTGAATATTATAGTGTTACTAATAATCTAGAAGTTGTTGAAAGTGCTACCAAATCAATAACCAATGTTAAAAAATTTGCCACAACCTTCTTAATTATTACTCTTATAATAGGTGGCGTTGTTTTACTAGTTATAAATATGATTAATATTCGTGAACGTAAATATGAAATAGGGGTTTTAAGAACTATTGGTATGAAAAAAATCCTTGTTGTTATTCAATTCATGACTGAATTACTTGTTGTAACAATCTTTGGTCTTTTAGTAGGAGCTGGTATTGGTGCCACTTGTAGTGTTAAAGTAGCCAATAACTTATTACAAACGGAGATTAATAATGCAACTAGTGATCAAGAAAATATTAAACAAAACTTTGGTAATCCTAACGATGACAATCAAAAAAATCATCATTTTGATTTTAATGCTATGAATGGAACTATAAATATCGAAACTGTTGATGATATTAATGCAGTTGTCGATTTCAAAGTCTTAGCCCAACTATTAGCAATTGGCATTGTTCTAACAATTATCAGTAGTGTTTCTGCTAGTATCGCCATTGCAAGATTTCAACCATTAAATATCTTAAAGGAGCGAAGTTAATGAAAGAATCAATTTTAAAATTAAAAGATGTTGCTTATCGCTATAGTGATGCTAAAAAAGATGAATATGTCTTTAAAAACATTAACTATGAATTTAAAAATGGTCAACTATATGCAATTAAGGGGAAGAGTGGAAGTGGTAAAACAACACTTTTATCCTTAATAAGCGGTTTAGAAAAAAAATATGAGGGTCAAATATACTTTAAAGATCAAAATCTTAGTAAATTAGACCTTGATAAATATCGCAATAGTTCAATAGGTATCGTCTTCCAAAGTTATAACTTATTACCTCATTTAACAGCTTCTGAAAATATTATTCTTTCTATGGATATCAATCATTTAAAAGGAATTAATAAAAAACAAAAAGCTATTGAATTACTAAAATCAGTTGGTTTAAAAGAAAACTATGCTAATCGACGTATTTTAAAATTATCCGGTGGCGAGCAACAACGTGTAGCCATTGCTCGAAGCCTTTCTTATAATCCCGATATTATCATTGCAGATGAACCAACAGGTAACCTTGATAAAGACACTGAAAATGAAATATTAAAAATTTTTAAGGACCTAGCCAAAAAACAAAATAAGTGTATTATCGTTGTTACCCATTCTGAAAATGTTTGTAAACAAGCCGATGTAGTATATGAATTAACTAAACAGAAAAAAGAAAAATAATTATTAAATTTTTGCTATAATAAAAGGACTTTTCATAAGTCTTTTTTTGATAAAATATTATAATTATTTTAAATAAAAAAGCATTTCATTAAAATAATCTTTATGTATTGCTTATGTTCTATTGTAGTTATAAAATAAAGATAAGAAAGAACAAGTTTATAATTGTAAGATATCTTATAATATTTTATTTAAAGCTTACATTTAACTTAGTCTTTATCTGAAAGGAATGAAAAAGATGGAATTTACTCAAGTTGTTCAAGAAAGAACTGCTACTAGAAAGTTTTCTGATAAACCAATTGCCCAAGAAACATTAAATAATATCTTAAATATTGGTCGTCTTGCCCCAACTGCCAAAAATAATCAACCGCAAGTTATTTACGTTATCACTAGTCAAGAAGGTCTAGCTAAAGTCGATATGGCTAGCCCATGTCGCTATAATGCTCCAGCTGTTTTAATAATTTGTAGTGATAAAACAAAAGCCTTTACTAATAATGATTATTCAAGTTATGAAACCGATGCTTGTATTGTAGCTACACATTTAATGCTCGCTGCTACTAACTATCAAGTTGATAATATCTGGATTGAAATGTTCGATAAAAAAATTTTAAAAAGCGTCTTTAATATACCTTCTAATATAGAACCAATCTGTCTTCTTCCTCTTGGATATAGAGCTGAAGATTGTCCTTTAAATCCATTACATCATGTTCGTAAAGAACTACATGAATATGTGAAATATCTTTAAAAAGAAGGAGAGATTATATGACTTATCGCCAAACTTATCATTCCAAAATTGGACCTATCTATCTAAGTAGTGATGGCAAGTATTTAACAGGTTTATGGTTTCCTTCAACTAAAAATTCTTTAAAACATCAAGAAATTCATGAGGAAAAAAACTTACCAATTTTTAAAGAGACTTTTAAATGGTTAGATATTTATTTTAGTGGTCAAATTCCATCTTTTACACCACCTTATAAAATAGATAATCTCACACCATTCCGTCAAATGGTTATTGATATTATAAATAAAATACCTTATGGTGAAGTTATAACATACAATGACATTGCTAAAAAAATTGCCAAGCAAAAAAATATTAAAAGAATGTCAGCTCAAGCAGTTGGTCAAGCGGTTGGATGGAATCCCATCTGTCTTATCATACCATGCCATCGTGTCATTGGTGCAAATGGTAGTCTTACTGGCTACGGCGGTGGTATCGAAAACAAAATAAAATTATTAGAACTAGAGCATCATGATATAACAAAATTTATCATCACCAAAAAGGAGAGTGCTTTATGAAACGCTGTCCATGGTGTAATTTAGCTAATCCTCTATACGTAAAGTATCATGATGAGGAATGGGGGAGACTAAATCTCGATGAACATTACTTATTTGAAATGCTTATTCTTGAATCTTTTCAAGCTGGTCTTTCTTGGGAATGTGTCTTAAACAAAAGAGAAAATTTTCGCCAAGCCTATGATAATTTTGAACTTCACAAAATTTGTAATTACGATGAAACTAAGATTCAATCACTTCTTGAAAATAAGGGACTTATTCGTAATAAACTTAAAATTAGAGCTAGCATCAACAATGCTCAAATCTTTCAAGAAATTCAAAAAGAGTATGGATCATTTGCCGCTTATTTAAAAAAATTCACAAATAATCAAATTATTTATGAATCAGATAAAACAACGAATGAACTATCAGACAGTATTTCTAAAGATTTAATAAAAAGAGGAATGAAATTTGTTGGTTCAACAATAATTTATTCATATTTACAAGCTATTGGGATTATATATGCGCACACTCCTGAATGTTTTATGGCTAAAAAATTATAATAAAATTTTAATCTCTGATAATTTTTTTCTAAAAGGGTGATAGTTAATGTTAAAAATATTTAAAGAAAATAAGATATCTATAATTATGTGGTTAATTTTTGAAAGTGTGGCAGCTTATCTTTTTCTAACTACCAAAAATATTTTTTATTTATTTAATTTTACTTATATTGGAACTTGTCTTGCATTAGCTACTTTTTTTACATCTCATCAAAAAAAATATGCTCGTACTTTTGCCCAATTTAGTATCGGCTTATATATGTTTTTTTATCTAGGAATAATCTGTAAAGAAAATATGCAAATTGAGGGCTTTTGGTATTATCTTTTCTTAGGCGTCTTTGAGGGAGCTACTATTCATTATTTTATTGCTAAAATTGTTGGACCACTTTTTTTTGGTCGTGGTTGGTGTGGTTATGCTTGCTGGACAGGGATGGTTCTTGACTTGTTACCTTATAAAACTTCCACTAAACGTTATCAAAAACTTAGTTGGATAAGATATATATTCTTCTTTTTATCTTTAATAACTGTTGTTTCTTTATTTGTCTTTAATATTTCTCATAAAGACCAAATTATGTTTTATCTTTTCTTAGCAGGTAATCTTCTATATTATGTAATAGGCATTACTTTAGCTTTTATCCTAAAAGATAATCGAGCTTTTTGCAAATACATTTGTCCTATCACTGTTTTTCTAAAACCAGCTAGTAATTTCGCTTATCTTAGAGTAAAATGTGATCATCAAAAATGTATAAAATGCCAAAAATGTCTTAAAAATTGTCCAATGAATGTTGATATATTAGATAATTCACCTAAAAGAAAAAATAAAACTGAATGTATTTTATGTTGTAATTGTATCAAAAATTGTCCTCAAAAAGCCTTAAAACTCTAATATTGTATCTTTAACTTCTTTCATGTTATTATATATTTAATAAACTTGAAGGAGGTTTTTTAATGTGTACAGCTATCACATATCAAACAGATAATTTTTATTTTGGAAGAACTCTTGATTATGAGTTTTCTTATGGTGAAAAAATCACCATTGTTCCTCGCAATTATCAACTAAAATTTCGTCATACTAAAACTATGAATAATCATTATGCTATTATTGGAATGGCTCATGTTACTGACAATTACCCTTTATTTTATGAAGCCGTAAATGAAAGTGGACTTGGCATTGCTGGTTTAAATTTTGTAGGTAATGCTTCCTATCAAGAACCGACCATTAATAAAAACAATATTGCTCAATTTGAATTTATTCCTTGGCTTTTAAGTCAATGTCAAAATATTTCTGAAGTTAAAAATTTACTTAAAGAAACTAATATAACCAATGAAGCTTTTTCATCATCTTATCCTGCCGCTCAGTTACATTGGTTAATTGCCGATCAAAACCAATCTATTGTCGTTGAAGCTATTTCTGAAGGTTTAAAAATTTATGATAACCCCGTCGGTGTTTTAACTAACAATCCATCTTTTGACAAACAATTATTTGCTCTAAATAACTATCGTCACCTAACAAATAAAAATCCTCAAAATACCTTTGGTCAAAACGTAAATTTAGATCTATATAGTAGGGGCTTAGGAGCCTTAGGTCTCCCTGGTGATATATCATCACAATCACGATTTATTCGTGCTTCATTTGTTAAAACAAACTCTGTTTCTTCTAATGGTGAAGTTGCTAGCGTTAACCAATTTTTCCATCTTTTAAATACTGTTGAACAAGTAAGAGGTTGTTGTGAAGTTAAAAAAAATGAATATGAGATAACTATCTATACTTCCTGTATTAATGCAACACAAGGAATCTATTATTATACTACCTACAATAATCATCAAATTAATGCTATTGCAATGCATAAAGAAAATTTAGAAAGTCATGACCTTATTATGTATCCTTTAATAGATACCGAACATATCAATCATCTAAACTAACAAAAAAATCTCAACTCAACTTTTAGTTTGTGTTCAATATTCACTATTTAATATATAGTTATAACAAGAAAGGAGTTAAACTATATGGATCAAATTAAAATAGGTAAGTTTATTAATCAATGTCGCAAAGAAAAGAAACTTACTCAAACAGAATTAGCCGAAAAGTTAAATATTACTGATCGGGCAATTTCCAAATGGGAAAATGGCATATGCTTACCTGATTCAGGGACCATGCTTGCTTTATGTGAAATTTTAAATATTACTATAAATGATCTATTTAGTGGAGAAAAAGTTGATATGAATGATTACTATAAAAAAGCTGAGCAAAATTTATTAGCTATGCAAAAACTAAAGGAGGAAGCTGATAAAAGATTACTAAGAGCTGAGACCATTATAACGTCTTTAACACTCTTTATTTATATTACGCTTGTAATGATTGTTATTTTTAACGATTTATCGGAAAAACTTAGTGCCTTGATTCTTATTCCTTTAACAATCTTTGTCTTTATGATCTGCCTTCTAGCTTTAAGAATCGAACAACAAGCCGGTTACTACGAATGTCAAAAATGCCATCATAAGTATATTCCAACTTATTCTAGTGTTTTTTTAGCAGCTCATATTAATCGAACCAGATATATGAAATGTCCTAAATGTCACCAACGTAGCTGGCAAAGAAAAGTTATTAATAAGAATGACTGAAAATATCTTAATTTATTCTCAAAGGTAAGTATGTAACAAAAAAGTGCATACTTCCTTTTTCTTTTGTCTTTTTTTATAATTAAGACAACAAAGAAAAAGAGCGCTCATTTCTTTGCAAGAAGGAGTGAAAAAATGAAAAAGACTAAAATAAAATTAAATAAAGGAGAAGTCATCGTCTATGACTTTGGAAATATTAAAATACATAACTATGATACTCATGATCAAATGAATGATCAAGTTATCATGTTAGAAAAAAATAATCAAATAATCGTCATTGAATCACCAGCTTTTTATGATAATATTACAGAACTAGAATCATATTTAAAAACTTTGAATAGCAAGATATCTGGAATGTTGCTTTCTTATCATATGAGTGGAGGAACTTTCTTAAAAGATAATAAAAAATATGCCACTCATTCAGCTGACAAGTATGGTCATGAAGGAGGGGGAAAGGCTTTAATTGATAACTTTACTAAAGCTTTTGGTCAATTTTTCGATAATAATATCCATAATATAACTGATTATATTAATGATGGTTATCTTACTATTACTGATATTACTCTTAATATAATTCCTACTAGTGATGCTTTTGATATTGAAATTCCTGAAATAAATTGTCTATATACTCATATGCTAGGTAGTGATTGTCATTCTATTATTGCTGGTGTTAATCATGCTAATGCTATGTTGGAAACTTTAGATAGCTATCTAAAGAAGGATTATAATTTAATCTTAACATCACATTACATTCCCGAAACAATAAATGCTGTTAATACTAAAATATCTTATATTAAAAACTTATTAAACATTGCTAGTACTTGTAGCACCAAGGATGAAATGCTTGAAAAAGTTAAAAAAGAATATTCCAATTATAGTGGTATCAATTACCTAGAAATGACCGCTAATTATTTTTTCCCTAACAATGAATAAGTGAAGTAAAATTCACTTATTTTATACTTACCAAAAAGTGCGTACTTACCATTTTTGCCATATGATACTAAAATGAAATTAGGAAGTGATACTATGTCTAAAACTTATACAAATTGTCCAGTTGAATATACTGCTTCAGTTATTTCTAATAAATGGAAAGTCCTAATTTTAAGAGATTTAATTACTGGTACAAAAAGATACAATGAATTAAATCGTTCAGTTGTGGGCATTTCGGCTAAAGTCTTAACTCAAAATTTAAAAGACTTAGAAAAAGATGGTATCGTTAAAAGAAAAGTTTATCCCGTTGTTCCACCAAAGGTTGAATATTCACTAACGGAAAAAGGCATGGAACTTAAAAGTGTTCTTGATATGATGAAAGAATTTGGACTTAAATATAAGGATCAATAATGAAAGAACAACTATTAAAAGAACTTATTCAATATCTTCTAGTTGAACGAGACTATAATTTAAAAATACCAACTTCATATCAAGAGTTAAAACAATTATATAAAGCCCTTGTCAACACAAGAGCTCCCAAGCCACTTAGTGAAACAATTTTAAAAAAAGAAGATCACTATTTAAAATTAGAACGATTAGAAAAAGAAATAACTGATGTTAATACCGTGTTAGAAATTGAACCTCATATCATTCTGTGGCAAGGCGATATAGCCACTTTAAAATGTGATTGTATTGTTAATGCTGGTAACGAAGATGGTCTAGGTTGTTTTAATCCTCAGCATTTATGTGTAGATAATGTAATACATACATCCGCTGGTATGCGTTTACGTCTTGAATGTCAGGAAATTTTACAAGGTCAAAAAATAAAAACAGGGGACTTTATTGTCTGTAATGCCTATAACTTGCCTTGCCAAAAAATTATTACTACCGTTGGACCGCAAATAATAAAAAGTCCAACACCTGAAGATGAACTTGCTTTATCAAACTGCTATAAAAATACCTTAGAATATGCTATTAAAAATAACTATCATTCTATTGCTTTTTCTAGTATCTCAACCGGCTTATTTGCTTATCCCATCGCTCAAGCTAAAATAATTGCTTATCGAGCAGTTAAAGAAACACTCAATAAGTATCAATCTAATATAAAAGTTATTTTTAATGTCTTTAGTGGAAGTGATTATAATGAATACCAAAAAATGTTTACAAATAAAAAAAATAATTAATGAAGCTGATGCTATTATTATAGGAGCCGGAGCTGGTTTATCAGCATCCGCCGGTCTTGATTATTCACCATCTTCTTTTAAAAAGCACTTTCCCGAACTAGTTAAAGCTTATGGGATGACTGATATGTATACTTCAAGTTTCTATGAATTTAACTCACCAGAAGAACGATGGAGCTACTGGGCTAAACACATCAATTATTCCTATATTTCTAAATCAGCTTTTAAAACATATCAAAACCTTTTAAAAATCGTCCAAGATAAAGATTATTTTGTTATAACAACTAATGTTGATGGGCAATTTTTAAAAGCTGGTTTTAATCCCAAGAAAGTTTTTGAAGTTCAAGGAAGCTACAATAAAATACAATGCTCGGCTGCTTGCCATTCCAAAACATATGATAACACTAACATGGTAAAACAAATGTTACTTTCTAAAGATAACTTAAAAGTTCCCCATAACTTAATTCCTTATTGTCCTATCTGTGGCCAAGAAATGACTATAAATATTCGAAAAGATGATTATTTTGTCGAAGATCAAAATTGGTACAGTCTAAATCAAGCCTACGAAAATTTTCTAAATAATCACCTTCATAAAAAAATAGTTTTACTAGAACTAGGAGTTGGTTTTAATACACCGGGGATAATTAGGTTTCCTTTTGAACAATTAGCTATGACATATCCTAATATTACTTTAGTTAGAATAAATAACGAGAACATAGATTCTTTTTATGAATTAAATAGTAATCTTATTTCTTTAAAAGAAGATTGCTCTATTGGCTTAAAAAATCTTCTTTAAAAAAGTTTTTATATAACTAATTTCTTAAAATCTGCTATAATAAACTTTAAGTTAAATCTTGTATTTAACTATAATCAACAGAAAAGAGGAGAAATTATGGACTTAATAGATATTGTATATCGTTATATTAATCGCTTTATAAATAGTGATGAATTACTTAAAACTTTAAATGAAATTGATCGAAATAAATTATCATCGTCTCAACTTTCTACTCTAGACGAATTAATTAAAGAAGTAAACAAAATTATTACTACTGTTCCAATTGAAATCGATTCAATTGAGAAAAATAGACTTGCTTCAATTGATCATTTAATTGAAGTTTGCCTTAATACTATGAAAAATGAAAAAAGTCCTCAAGATATTCGTGACTTCGCAACGAAAAAATATGAAGGTTTACTAAAAGAAAAAAATATCAAACGAGATAGTGGACCACGTCATGAAAAACTATGTGACTTATTTATAAGTAATTCTTTATATCAAGAATTATGTAATAAGTTAACTGAAAAAGAATTACTTAGTATTATCAAAAAATACCTTTGGGTACCATCGCCGTTTAATCTAGATCAAGAAAGTTTTGATTGTTTAGTTGAAACTGCAATCAAAGATGATGATAGAGAAGGTATGTGGCGCTTAGCTTCCAATTATAGTGAATCAAAATTAAACTTCATTTTAATTATGGATTATTATATAAAACAAAAAGATGATTATTATCTAACAGAGTTGATATCTGTAGCTCCAGAAAAAATTTCATTTTCTTTAGCTAAAGAAAAACTATTAAAGACACAAGATAATAAATTTATTAATAATTTTTGTAATAGAGCTAGTAAAATAAAAATTTTTTCTGAAGAAGAAATTGCTGAATTAAAAGTTAACTTAAATTAAATTTTTACTAAATGTAACAGATTGTTACATTTTTTATTAACATTTATCATACCTTACAAAAATGTAATATTTAAAAAAACTAACTCATGATAAAATATACATAAAAAGAGCTTATATTATAAAAATATTTGCTCTAGGTTATAAGAGGAATTAAGATGAAAAAAATATTAATTATTGAAGATGAACTTACAATTCGTCATGAATTAAAAACTTTATTAGAAAATTCTGGATATAAAGTTCTCATTATTGAAAATTTTACTAATTTAAAAGAACAAATATTAAAACTAAAAGCTGATTTAATTCTTTTAGATATCAATATTCCTAATGAAAATGGGGAAATTGTCTTAAAAAACTTACGTAAAGAAATTAATACGCCAATTATCATGGTCACCAGCCGAGCTAGTGAGCTTGACGAAGCTCTTTCTATTTCCTATGGTGCTGATGATTATATTACTAAGCCTTACAATCCCACCATCTTACTTTTAAGAATTCAAAATATTTTTAAGCGTATGGAACAAGTCTGGGATAATATGTTCTATGATGATGTAATTGTCAATACTTCAAAAGGCCTTTTACAACGTAACGATAAAATAATTGAATTAACTAAAAATGAAATGATAATTTTTAATTTTCTTTTAAATAATCGTGGTCGTATTGTAACCCGCGACGATTTAATGACTGATTTATGGAACAACGATGAATTTATCAATGATAATGCTCTAACCGTTAACATCAGTCGCTTACGAAGTAAATTAAAAGAGTTAAATTTAGATGATAAAATTGAAACGCGTAAAAAAGAAGGGTATCGTTTATTATGAAATTTAAAGAATATTTAACAGATAAAATCCCTCAAATCCTTTTCTCCTTATTCTTTCTAATTATAATGATCTTAATCTTAAATGCCTTTAAAATTGGTCATGAATTAAAGATCGCTTTAACAATAATCTATATCATAACTACCTTATTTAATATTTTTTATGATTACTTTCAAAAATATTCATTTTATCATACCTTAACAAGCACTCTAACTAACTTAGACAAAAAATACCTTATCTTAGAAATGATTGCTAAACCATCTTTTTATGAAGGCAAAATATTTTATGAAACTTTATACGAAATAAATAAATCTATGATTGAAGATATAAAAGAATATAACCTAAGTATTACCGACTTTAAAGAATATGTAGAAATGTGGATTCATGAAGTAAAAATACCCATCTCTAGTTTAATTTTATTAAATCATAACCATCAAACTGACCTTGATAAAAAATATCTAACCCAAATCCGTAAATTAGATAATTATATTGACCAAATTCTTTATTACGTAAGAAGTGAAAATGCAGAAAAAGATTACATAATTCGTGAAAAAGAACTTCGTGAAATTATTAAAAATGTTGCTTTAAAAAATAAGGATGATCTCCTTGAAAATAATGTTAAACTTGAAGTTGATCTTCAAGATGAAAAAGTTTTAACTGATCATAAATGGTTAGAATTCATTTTGAATCAAATTATTAATAATAGTATTAAATATCGTAACCAAGAAGTTCAATCATTAATAAGAATATCTAGCATCTCCCAAGCTAGTAAAACCATCCTAATAATTTATGATAATGGCATTGGCATTTCCAAAAAAGACTTACCTCGTGTTTTTACTAAGTCTTTTACAGGCGAAAATGGTCGCTTAACAACCAAATCAACCGGGATGGGCTTATATATTGCCAAAAATCTTTGTACTAAACTAGGTCATCAAATAAAAATAGAATCAAAAGTAGGGGAGTATACCCAAGTAAGCATCACTTTCGCCAAAAATGACTTTTATAAATTTGATAATTAATAGTCTTTTAAAATCCTTACAAAATTGTAATACACTGTAATATTAAACTAACGACTATCTAATTTTTTTATAATACAATGTTAGTGAAAGGAAGAAAAAATTATGGAAAATATCTTAAAAATTGATAAAATAGAAAAATATTATGGTAATAAATCAAGCTTAACCAAAGCCCTTAATAATTTATCTTTTGAAGTAAACAAAGGCGAATTTGTCGCCATTATGGGCGCTAGTGGGAGTGGTAAAACAACTTTATTAAATTGTATTTCTACTATTGATAAAGTTACTTCTGGCCATATTTATGTTGATGGCAACGATATTACTAAATTAAAAGGAAATGCTTTAAATAAATTTCGTCGTGAACAACTTGGTTTCATTTTCCAAGACTTTAATCTTTTGGATACCTTAACTGCTTACGAAAATATCGCCCTTGCTTTATCAATCCAAAATGTTGCTGCTAAAGAAATTGATGCAAGAATTCAAAAAGTAGCTAAAGAACTGGATATTACGAAGATTTTAAATAAATATCCTTATCAACTTAGTGGTGGTCAAAAACAACGTGTCGCCTCTTCTCGTGCGATTATAACTAATCCCAAACTTGTCTTAGCGGATGAACCAACTGGAGCGCTTGACTCCAAATCAGCTAAAATGCTTTTAGAACAATTTGCCAATCTTAATAAGGTTAATGAAGCAACAATTCTTATGGTTACCCATGATGCCTTTTCAGCCAGCTATGCTTCACGTGTCATTTTTATTAAAGATGGTAAAATATTTAATGAAATTAACCGTGGAAACGATAATCGTAAAGAATTCTTTGACAAAATTATTGACGTAGTAACCTTACTTGGAGGCGACTTGAATGATGCTCTTTAAACTCTCCTTAAAAAACATCAGTAAAAGTATCAAAGATTACACAATCTATTTTTTTACTCTTATTCTAGGTGTTGCTATTTTCTACGTCTTTAATGCTATTGACGATCAAACTATTATGTTAAATGTTTCATCTTCAACTTATGAAATAATCAAACTTCTTACCCAAATTTTATCTGGTGTTAGTGTCTTTGTCTCTTTCATTCTTGCTTTCTTAATTATCTATGCTAGTCGCTTTTTAATAAAAAGAAGAAACAAAGAATTTGGTATTTACTTAACTTTAGGAATGAGTAAAAGAAAAATATCTTTAATTCTTTTCTTTGAAACACTAATTATAGGAATAGCCTCACTTGCCCTTGGTTTAGGAATAGGTGTTTCTTTATCTCAACTAATGAGTATTGTCGTTGCTAATATGTTTGAAGCTAACTTAACAAAATTTACCTTTATCTTTTCCAAGAGTGCTTGCTTAAAAACTCTTTTATATTTTAGTATTATGTACTTAGTCGTTATGATTTTTAATACGATAAATATTAGTAAATGTAAATTGATTGATTTAATTCATGCCAATAAGAAATCTGAAAAAATCAAGTTAAAAAATCCTTATCTTTGTACAATAATCTTTATTCTATCTTGTATCTTGCTTGGATATGCTTATTATGAAGTAACTGGTGATATTAGTACTTTAAGCGATTATAAAATATATAGTTCAATTGCTTTTGGAGCCTTAGCAACCTTCTTTATCTTTTGGTCATTATCAGGCTTACTTTTACGAATTTTTATGAGTCTAAAAAAAGTATATTACAAAGGACTAAATAGTTTTACGCTAAGACAATTTTCTAGTAAGATTAATACAACAGTCTTTTCTACAACTATTATTTGCTTAATGCTTTTCATAACAATCTGTGTTCTATCAACCGCTTTATCAATGAAAAATTCTTTAAATAAAAACTTAACTACTTTTGCTCCTCATGACATTGAATTTGCTCAAACCATTCCCGATTCAAATGATGAAGAGACTTCAGATACCCAAAAAGCAAATGCTCAGTTAAGTTTAGCTGAAGTACTTAAGAAAAATGGTCTTGATATTCAAAAGGCTTTCCAAAACATTACTTATTTTTCTCTATATTATGATGATACTATTAATTTAAAAGAAACCTTAGGTTCTTACTTTGAAACAGTTAAAAAATCATATCCTTATCTAAGATATGATACACCTGTTATCTTAATGAAAAATACTGATTATAATAATATTGCCGAAAGTTTTAATTTAGAAAAAGTTACTTTAAAAAAACATGAATATGTTGTTGTAGGTAACTATAAAGAAATGATTAATATCCAAAATGAAGCTTTAAAAAGAAATATAAAAATTACTATCAATAATCAAGAATATACTCCTAAGTATAAAAAAGCAATTTATGGCTTCTACGAAATGGGTAGTCAAGAAACTGAAACTGGCTTTATTGTCTTACCAGATGAAACTTTAAATGATAAACAAAAATTTCGTAATCAAATGATTGCTGATTATAAAGGTGATTCTAATACAATCGAAGAAAAGCTTAATTCCATTATCAATAATGATACATTCTATCTTGATTATGGCATAACATACAACACTAAAAAAGATATTCGCGAGGCGAGTATCGGTTTAGGAGCCTTAGTAACATTCCTTGGCTTATACCTTGGCATTATCTTTTTAATATCATGTGCTGCTATTTTAGCTTTAAAAGAATTATCAGAATCAAGTGATAATGTTCAAAAATTTAATATGCTAAGAAAACTTGGCGTTGATGAAAAAATGATTAATAAAACTTTATTCACTCAAATAGGTATCTTCTTTATGTTCCCTTTAATTTTAGCTATTATCCATTCCATCTTTGGTACTATGTTCTGTAACACTATCTTAAAAACAATGGGCATCAGCTTTAATTTAAAAGCAGTTATTCTAACCTCTAGTTTAATCGTCTTCATCTATGGTGGATATTTCTTAGTAACTTACTTTTGTAGTAAAAACATCATCAAAGAAAATCGTTAAATAATGGTATAATATAACTTACCAAGTAGTAGAAAGGAATAAAAAGTCACTTTTACATGACTTCTAAAAGATTAATATGACGTACTTAAATACTTTTAAAATAGCATTTTTACTTTTTCCAATAGTGGCTTTTCTAGTTACTATTCCTTTTATTTTGCAACAATATCATAAATATGGTTCAATCAATAAACTACGTACATTTATCATTTATTCATTTATTCTTTACTTAATGACCACTTATTTCTTAGTCATCTTACCTTTACCAGATAGAGAAACAGTCCTTAATATGCCACCATTACATCCTCAATTAATTCCATTCAAATTTGTAATTGATTTCCTAAAAGAAACACCATTTATTTGGAATAAACCATCCACATACCTCTTAGCTATGAAAAATGCTAGTTTCTATACCGTCATATTTAATGTTTTTATGACCATTCCTTTTGGTATGTATTTACGTTACTATTTTAAATGTGACTTAAAAAAAACAATTAAAATAAATTTTCTCTTATCTTTATTCTTTGAATTTACTCAATATACCGGCTTATATTTTATCTATCCCCGTGCATATCGTTTGTTTGATGTTGATGATTTAATTATTAATACCTTAGGTGGTTACTTAGGATACATCCTTATGGGCTGTTTTACTAAAATACTTCCAACTAGACAAAGTATTGATGATAAAACTTTTGAAAGTTCTAAAAACGTTTCTGGCTTACGTCGATTAACATCCTTTTTTATTGATGTAACTATCTACCTTATTCTAATAGGACTTATTTCCATCTTTACAAACTTCAATAAGTATCTTGATTATCTTCTAATCTTTCTATACTTTGTAATAATGCCTACTATCTGGGATGGCAAAACAATTGGTCGTAACTTTGTTAATATCAAGTTATCGTTTCCTAATAATTCTTTTTTCTATCTCTTATTTAGAACTATTAGTTTCATACTTTACTACAATCTACCATTAATTATTATCACTAGTGCTTCTAGTATTATTACTTTTTTCAATATCAATGCCACTTATAAAATAGCTGTCTATTGTATTCTACTTCTTTTTACCTTTATGTATTATCTTGTTAATTTGTTTCTCCTTTTAAATAATCACCAATTATTTTATAACAAAATAACCAAAACAACTTATGTTAGTACATTAGAAAATAAGACTAGCGCTCAATAAATATAGTTAAAAAAGAACTTTTATTTAAGTAAAACTCTTTATTTAAATAAGGTTCTTTTTTATCCTTTTTAAAAGGAGTAGATTAAATATTTTTGCCTTTAATCCTTCTTCAATGATGTTTTCTTCTTTTTATTTAATAAAAAAGACTTGATTAGGATAGAGTAGAAGAGTTAAAATAAAATTATGCAGATATAGTTTAATGGCAGAACATAAGCTTCCCAAGCTTAGAGTGTGAGTTCGATCCTCATTATCTGCTCCATTTAAAATAAACTTACGGACTTAATTGTTCGTAAGTTTTAATTTTATACTTGAAGTTTAACTAACTGATTTTAATATAAATTATAAAGAATGGTAAAGGTTTCTAAAAATATTAATAGTTCAAAAGATTATATAGCAAAAGAAAAAGATTATTATGAAATTTAATTTTTCTAATCATCTTTTTAAATGTCCTGTTTCTTCAATAGATTGTGTTTCTACTAAATCGTTACTGTTATCATTAATATATGGTAGTTCTGGATAATATTTACGATTTATCAGGTATATAGGAATATTAAAGTACTGAGCAGCTTTTATAGAATTTTCGCTTATTGCATCCATGCAAACAATAAAATTTGGTTTAATTTTCATCCCAGTAGTTTTATCTATTCTTGATAATCCAACTTCATTCCATAATCTGGTTCTTGGTTGTTTTCTTAAATTTAATTCTACTGTTTTTTCCATCAAATCATCAACTGTAGTTACTGTATTTATATCTGCCATTAAAAATCTATTTCTCATATTATAATTTATATCAGTAGAAGCATTTCTATCTATACCAACATCGCTAATATCAGTAAATTTTACACAATCATAAGTTAAATTATTAAATCCAAACATAATTATATCATTATTATTTGGAATAACTTTACTATATGTAACCATATATTTATCAGAAATTAATGATGTTGAAATATGATTATTACCACCATTTATTTTATCCCAATTTTCAGGATTGTTGATTATTTGACTTACGTATGAATTATTAACACTCATCTTATTATCCACTATTACATGAACTAGCATTGTAAAAGGTTGTCCTGATAATTCATAAACATTTATGTTTTTACCATCTTTTGTTGTAATTTCTTTATGTTCCGCTGTACTAACAATTTGTTGATTTTTAATTTTTAGGTCATTAACAAAATGATTTTTTAAAATTTCATTCCCATCTATTTCACATGATTCGATTAATTTTTTATATTCATACTTTTTATCCAAATTCATCGTTTTACTGATGGCTATTAATTTTTCATCATTAGAAACTAAAATTTGATTTATCAATTGTAAAATACTACTATATTTTTCTTTGAAATCATCTGGTAAACTATTTACTTTGCTTATTGCGTTTAAGAAAAGTTTTATGTAATGAACATCTTTTTTTGCTATACCAAAGTATTTGTTTAAAAAAACTTTATTTTTGTTATAATTATCAATTTCTAATAATTGCTTTTGCATATCACTAGTAGGAATATTTTTAAAATTAAAATTATATATATCATAATTTATTATATCTTGTATTAATTCATAATTTCCAAAAGAAGCTATTTCAAATATTTTTTTTGCTTCAGTTTTATCTGAAAATTTATCACGAGCATATAATTTCTTTAAAGTTTCATCACCAATATTTTTGATAAATTCCATTGAAAATTGTTGAAAATAAATTGTTTCTTTTTCTATTTTACCCAATAAATTTTCAATAAAATCATGACTTTCAGGAATATTTTTATATGTATATTCTATTCCTTCAAACATGTCATTGTTTATTAAATCTATTAATGTACTCATTTTAAATTCGAATAACTCTAAAACTGTTTTATTTGCAATAGTAGGATTTTGACTAATTATATTCCATACTTTATCATCAAACATAGCTGGATTTATCCTTGATAAATTCATTATTTCATTATTGCTTATAAATTCAATTAATCTATTGCTATTTCCATTCCTTATAATTTTACTAATATTTTCATTAAAAACATCATAACCAATCATAGAATATAGTGTTTCGAAATTTGAGTCATTAAAAATATTAAAATTAGTTATTTTATTTTTTGCATAATTATTTTTTCTTATAAATGAAATATATTTATTTGAATTGTTTTTTATAGATAATTCAAAAACAGCTTTTAGGTGATGTTTGATTACATCGTCATCTAATTCTTGATATTTTAATTTTCCATCATATTTAATGTATTTTTTATATTTTTGCAAATATTTAATAAAAGGTTTTATGTCTGTTTTATATTGAATCTTAAAATTTTTATTAGATATAATTTGTTCTAATATTTCATCATTGAAATTCAAATCTTTAAGTTCTGGGTATAAAACTTTTAAACTTAACTTATTTATAACATTCATTTTTATCTTCCTTTACAATAAGTGTAACATATTAAATACTTTCTTTTAGTAAATAATTAGTTTGAAATAAAAAAATATGATAAAATACCATCTGAATTTGATATTGTATATATCTAACAGTTAAAAAGTGAAAAATTGCAGACAACTACGACATTCTTTCTATTTGAAATAAACTTACCGATTTAATTACTTGTAAGTTATTATTTTACATAAATAGATAGAAACAAGATGAAAAAATCATCAAAATAATTTAATCTTCTTGTTTATTTTTGTTGAAATATAGAAAAAACAATGACCGGAGGTAACACCCGGGAGCGTATAATATACTTGTAGTAAAAAATTATACATAAAAGGAGAATAATAATGAAAAAATTAATTGTTTATTTTACTTACACAGGTAATACCGAAAATGTTGCCAAGGTAATCCAAAAGAAATTAAATTGTGATATTTTAAAATTAAATCCATTAGAACCATATTCTACGGATTATCAAACAGTAGTTGATGAAGAACAAAATAATGAAAGTTCTAAAAAAACAATTCCTTTAGAGGAATATGATATTGATTTAAGTATTTATGATGAAATAATTATTGGAAGTCCTGTCTGGTGGTACAGTATTGCTCCAGTCATTAGAACTTTCTTAAAAGAAAATGATTTGTCTGGTAAAACTATCAAACCATTTGCTACCAATGCTGGCTGGTTAGGACGTACATTCAAAGAAATAGAAGAGTTATGTCCTAATTCTAAAGTTGCTCAAGAAATGAATATTGTCTTCAAAAGTTATTCTGATGAATTAGTAACTAGCCAAGAAGAAATTGATAATTGGTTAAAAACTTTATAAAATCTTCTAAACAATGTTAAAATAAAATAGTAAATTATTTGAAGAATACGTTTTTAAAACAATTCTTATTGTTTATTAATAGGTCAAATAAATAGTTTACAAATTTAAACAAGTAGGAGATGATAAATTGATAAGATATAGTGAAGAAGAAGGCTTCATTAAATCTGAAGGCATAAGAGATCGTAATGATAAACGTTTAGAAAAAGTTATTTTACCAAAAACAGCTATTGGTGTCTTTTCTATTAAATTGTTAGAAAGCATTGTTGAAAAGTTTAATTGTGAAAAAGTTGGTTATTTTGGTGGAGCTTCATTCCATCGCCCAGTTTATATTATGAGACACAATAATAAAGAATTTACGCTTTTTAACGCTGGTATAAGTGGAGCCTGGATTAGTTCGGATATTGAAGATTTAAATTATAACGGCGTCAAAAAGTTTATTATTTTTGGTAATTGTGGTGTCCTTGATAAAACAATTGGCGATTGTCAAATTATAATTCCTAATAAAGCTTTTAGAGATGAAGGAGTAAGTTATCATTATTTACCTGATTCAGAAAGTGTAGAATTATCCTCTAAATATAAAAATGAATTTATCAATATTTTAAATAATCATTCTTTTGATTATGTCGAAGGTGCAACTTGGACTATTGATGCTTTTTATCGTGAAACTAAAGATAAAATAGATTATTTCCGTAATAAAGGAGCTATCTGTGTTGAAATGGAAGGCTCTGTAATTGCTGCTGTTTGCCAAAGGAAAAAACTAGATTATTTCACTTTTTATTATGCCGGTGATAATTTAGATTCTGTTGAATGGGAAAGAAGAAGTATTAGTCAAGAAACTAACTTTGAGAAAAAACAAATTGTTCCATTATTAGCTATTGAATTAGCTGAAATAATAGATTAATAAAATAATAAATTATAAAAAATTAAAATAATAATAAAGAAGGGAAGAATAAAAAATGAATAAAAATTTAGTGTGTTATTTTTCTGCAACTGGTACTACTAAAGAAGTTGCTGAAAAAATAGCCTCAATAATTAATGCTGATTTATTTGCGATTGAACCAGTTAATAAATATACAAGTGAAGACTTAGATTGGACTAATAAACAAAGTAGATCATCTATTGAAATGGCCGATGAAACATCACGTCCTGCTATCAAAAATAAAGTAGTAAACATTACAGAATACCAAAATGTTGTTATTGGATTTCCTGTTTGGTGGTATAAAGAACCAACAATTATTGACACTTTTATTGAGGAGAATGAGTTAAGTAATAAGCAAGTTTATGTTTATGTAACATCAGGGGGTTCCACCGTTGATGGAAGTATTGAAAGCTTACGTCAAAAATATCCTAATCTTAACTTTGTCTCAGGCAAAAGATTAGATATGAATATTGAAGAACAAGCCATTTTAGATTGGTTTGCTAATTAGAAAAAAGGAAAAAAATGATTAAACAAACAGCGGGTCATGATGCTTTAGGTGACTTCGCACCAGCTTTTGCCCATTACAATGATGATATTTTATTTGGTGAAAATTGGAATGATAATGCTTTTGATCTTAAAACAAGATACATAATAACAGTTGTTGCCCTTATGTCGAGTGGAATTACTGATAATTCTTTAAAATATCATTTAGAAAATGCGAAGAAAAATGGTGTTACCAAAGAAGAAATGGCCGGTATTATAACTCATACAGCTTTTTATGTTGGCTGGCCAAAAAGTTGGGCCGTTTTCAACTTAGATAAGGAGGTTTATGAAAATGAATAAAGAAGAATTTGATAAAATAAATGTTTTTGGTTTAGTTGAACCTAATGTTAATTTTGCTAAATATTTTATAGGAAATAGTTACTTAAATCCACTTACTGATATGAATAAAACTAATTTATTTATTGCTAATGTTACATTTGAACCGGGGTGTCGTAATAATTTGCATATTCATCACGCAACTAATGGTGGTGGCCAAATCTTAATTTGTACAGCTGGTAATGGCTGGTATCAAGAAGAAGGTAAAGAAGCAGTAAGTCTTACTCCTGGTATGGTAATAACAATCCCAGTAAATATCAAACATTGGCATGGAGCTAAAAAAGATTCTTGGTTCAGTCACTTAGCCTTAGAAGTGCCAGGTGAAAACACCTCTAACGAATGGTGTGAACCTGTTATTGATGAAGTTTATAATAGCTTAGATTAGGTGAAAATTATGAAAATAACAATGCTTGGTACAGCCGCAATAGGTTATCCACTTACTTTTTGTAATTGCGATAATTGTAAAGAGGCAAGACTTCATAAAGGAAAGAGTATTCGTAAAAGGGCCTCAATGTTAGTAAATGATGATTTGATAATCGACTTAGGACCTGATACACAAACAGCTATGATGATGTATGATAAAGATATGGGAAAAATAAAATATTTATTACAAACGCATATACATGCTGATCACTATGATGCCGGACTTCTGACAACAAGAATGCCTTATATGGCCATGGAAAAACATAATAAACTAGAAATATACGCACATCCAGAATGTCTAAAAATTATGAGTAATATGGTTTCACAATATGAAAAAGCCGATTTAATATCGGAAGAAGGAGCAAATAAACTAAAAATTCATAGTAATGAAATTAGAGCTGGAGAAATAGTTTCTATAGGAAATTATAAAGTTAAAGCAATTGAAACACTTCACGATGTTAAACATGGTTCTCTTTTATTTATAATAACAGAAAATGGTAAGAGTATCTTTTATGCAACTGATACCCCAGCTTTAACCACAAAAGCTTTAGATGAATTAAAAGGCTATAAATTAAATGTCGTTATAATGGATCATACTTTTGGGAATGCTGACTATTCATTTTCTCATTTAAATGAAAAACTATTTATAGAACAAATAAATAAAATGAAAGATCTAGGAATAATAGATGAAAGTACTCAAATATATGGAACCCATATATCACACGATGGAATGGCTTATCATGAAAAAATCGAAGCACGTGCTGAAGAAAATGGTTATAAAATAGCATATGATGGGATGGAAATCGGTATTTAAAGTAAGCTTTACATCTATGTCATAATAAAAATATATTACAAGAAAAAATGCAAAGGATAAAATGCAAGATTGACCTTGCATTTTTTTGTAACATATATTACTAGTTAAAAAAATATATATTTGTTGAATAATAATTTATTACATAGTATCCTTATAATAAAGGAGATTTATTATGTATGTAGAAGAACTAATTAAAGAAATAAAAAGTGGAAAAGATATAAAAAAAATTGTTAGTGATAGACTAGCTTATTTGAATAGTGAAGAATATCAATCAAATAAAGTTCATTTAGTAACTCAAAGTTTTCATCAAGTAATATTATGGGAAGGATTTATCCCATCAAATCAAAAAGTTGGTAATACTGAAAATTTAAATATGGGATACTTAATTTCGGGAAGTAATAAAATATACGAAGATTTTGTATTAGCTCTTAAAAAGTATATGGAAAATGGTAAAGAAATAAAACATAGTTATCCAATAGGATATACAAAAAAATTTTTCTTGGCTGCCGAAAATCAATATAGTGACATAATTGATATGTATAAAGAAGCTGGATGGAGTAGAACTGAATTAAGAGAAGAATTACAGACGTTTATTTCTGAATATTTATCAGCAAAGAAATATATTAAAAGTATGGATTCTTTTGCTGATATATATAATTTTTATAATTCAATAACCCTAGAAGATATTCAGAAAAATCAAGAATTAAAATTATTTAACGAAGTATATCAATCAATTACTCAAGAAGGAGACCGAGAATTACCTTTAGATGAACTAAAAGGGACAGGATCAATTAATATGTGTACCGAACATGCTATGCTTTATCAAAATTTATCATCTTTTCTTGGTTATCAGACTATTATGGCCGTGGGTTATTTAAAAAATGAAGGTCATAATTATAATTTCGTCTATGATAATAATCAGTGGATGCTTCACGATAATGTGAACGGTAAAGAAGGTTATGTAAATTACAAACTAGGAGAAGACTTTACAGAAAAAGATTTGGTTGATGTAATTTTAGGTAATAAAAAAATAGAAATACCAGATGAAGAAAATTTAATATATCGTAAAAATGATTTAGTATTTCAAAAAAATAGTGATTTAATGCTTGAAGGTCAGGAAGATAGTATTTCAAACCAGTTACATGAAAATAAAGCTAGAAGACTTTAATATATTTAGTAACTAGCAAAGATTATAAGAAGGAAATAAAAATGGATAGAGAAAAGATAAAAAAAATCATTGAAAAAGAGTTTAAAAACATTGCTACAAAAGAATTATTTTATAAGCAGATTGATAATTTTTTTAAGTATCATGAAAATAATACTAAATTATATAAAGTTGGAGAAGAAGTACAATTAAGTACTACTAATTTAATACATGGTTCAAGAATTGAACCAGAAAATATGTCAATTATTAAAAAGCATGGTTTAGTTGCTTCAGAATTTTATTTAAAAAAAAGAATTATTAAAAAAAAGCCATTTATCGTAGAATTTTGGAATGTAGAAAATGAAATGACTTTAAAAGAATTTATTGATACAAGAGCAGGAGTTACGATTGAAGTTAATAATATGGATGGAACTACAAAATATCAAATAATGTCTTCTATTAATGATATTGGAACAAAAATACAAGCATTATCTTCTTATAGAGATTATGTGATTTATCAAAATCAAGAACAACGCTTCATTCCAAATAAGTACTTTAAAAATAGTACTATCGCATTTATCATTGATAACGATTCTGAAAAAAAGAATGATATATTAAAAAATGATATTTTTAATAAAAATTTGGATAGAACAATATTAGAAGAAATACTACCAAAATGGTACATAGAAAAGTATATTGATGGTCAATTTGATATACATGAAACAGGTCGAGAAAAAGGCATTCTTTTTGGCGTTCCCTCTGAAATGATAGAAGGAATTCTAGTTAATGATGAAATAAAAAGTAATACGCAAATTTTAAATCATATTCATCATACTTTCCCAAATTGTTATATTTGTGATACAAATGGAAAAGTTTTAATTGGTAATTTTTAAAATATTAAATTAGGATTAAAAGCATTACAATATTAAAGTTTATTTAAAAACAGACATTAAGATAATCTAATGTCTGTTTTATTTAATTGATTTTACTGATTTATTTTATTTCATGCTTCTTTTCTCGTCCTAAATTTTTATAATAAATTTCGATTGCTGAAATAAGCTCTGGCGAAGTCTTTTCTTTTAATTTTTCTATATACTTGGAACCAATTCTTGCTTTTTTTAATTCCACGAAGTTAGCAAACATTTCCGCAAATTGTCTATCAGGATTGCTCAAAAAATATTCCATATCATGCGTACAAATTGGTACATTAGTGTTATAGTGTCCACTAGCATCACCTAAAGCACCTCCGTAATAAGCATCAATAAAATTTTCATAACACAAAAATTCTGAATTGTTTTTTTCATAACTTATTTTAGCAAATTTCTCAAATTCTGCTTTCAAACGTTCTTCTACATATTTTTCAATATATTCGTTAGCTAAAAAATTTTCTTTTGCTTTATCATTTAAAGCTTGTACTAAAGAATGTTTGACATGAATACTCATTGTTTCATCTTTTAATGCTTCAATTAAAATTTTATCAGTTCCAATTAAATCTTTATATTCAGCTCTAATTTCATCTTTATATAATTCAATACTGCCTTTTTGCTGATTAATAAAATTAGTAAATTCTTGATAAATTTTATCTTTTTGAAATAATTCTTGTGCTTCTTCATCTACCTTTTTAAACAAATTATGTACTTCTTGTTCATTTTGCCAACCAAAAGAATAATCATAAGGAATTAACTCTTTAATATTATCAGGTGTTTTTTGTTCAGCATAAGTTTCATGTATTAAATGTCCCCATTCATGAGTTAAAGAATATATGTCGTGTACTTTATCTATTTTTATTTTTCCTTCCGACGTAATAGCATCTCTAGCTGCTAAAAACGAAGAACCAGAACTTGGATCATAAATTATTCGAAATTTTTTATTCTCTTCTTTATAAGTTATCAAAGCTTCCATATCTCTTATTGTTTCTTCTTCATTTATCAAAACTGTTTCATTAAAAGACGAAATTATATCTTCAATAATTTCAGGATTACTTTCATCATCACCATAAACCATTCTAAACCTATCAATTAATTCTTGATGTTCCTTTTGCGTAGGTATTCTTACTTCCTTAAAAATATATTTTTGTATTTCTTCATCTTTATCAACTCCAATATTTTTTGTATTATCTATTGGACTAAAGAATAAACCATTTTTTGCTAAAATAAGAGCTACCTTACTATTCAATTTGTTTTTAACATATAAAGTTTTAATTATCAATGATAAATTATTTGTTCCAATCGTCAAAAAATCCTCTTTTTTATTATGAATTTTTTCAAATTCTAAAAAGATAATCCAGTCTAATACTGTAGAGCTGGTATTAGAAACAGTACTCGTCAAAGTTTCAACGGAACACTTGTCTATCAACAAAAGTGTATTTGTATTTTCTTTTGAAAAAAGATATGTCTCAATAATATCGGTGTCCTTTATTTCATCAATAATTAAAGGCTCAACATTATTAATTATTAGCTTTCGAAAAATTGAAATCTCATGACCATTACTAAATTTTATTTTTTGTGTAAAAAAATTCTCATATCCAATTTTAATTGGTTCATATTTTTCATGCTCAATACAAGCCTTTGCAATATTTAGTTGCATATCCTTAGGCATAAAAGAAGTATTAAAAGATACATTCAAATCACTTTCTAATAAATAGTCAATAACTCTTTTATCATCTTTTATGTTTTCAAATAAAATATTTCCATCAATACCAAAATTGCCACGTTTATCTATTGTTACGTAATTTATATTGGGAATAACCTTATGTTCAATCATATCTTCAAACAAAGTTTTATTAGGAAAAATTTCCTCTTTTAAAATAGTACCATCTACATTTTTTAACAAATCATATTTGTTTCTTTTTATTAATTCTTTTGCTAAGGCTATTGTTGTTACTTTAGGCTCAAAGAAAAAAATCTTTTTTAGCGCTACATCAAGTGCCATTTGGCCATTTGGCATTGTTGATAAAAGGACTTCATCCGTTAGATAACCTTCTGTAAAAATACCCATATTATCTATTAAAATTTGCCCTAATTCAATATCACCAGCATCGCATTTCTTATAATAAAATGGATGCTTATGTTTTTTTGTGATATAGTCATAAAGATTTCGATATCCATCAACTTTTCTTTTCAAAACATCTTTACTTAATTCTTGTAATTCATAAGGAGATAAATGATCAACTATTTTTTCTGGTTTAGTTGATTTTAATAATATTTCTTCTAATGCATCTTTTTTCTTCCTTTTTCTCGCTATTTTAACTCGAGCTTCAATCAAAAATTCTTCTATATTCATTTTAAATATTCAACTCCTTATATTCTTGCAATTCTTCTATTTGTTTTTCTTCATCTAAAGCTTTACCAAGTAATTCACATTTTAGATTAGTATCAAGTTTATCCCAATTAATTGGTAAATCAAATATTTTTTTATATTTATTTTCTAAAATAAAACATACACAAAATTTTACATCTTCCATACTATCACCTAATATAATAGTATCATAAATTTTTACTTAATGAAAATTGTTAATTAGCTAATAGATATTTCTTTTTTTCTTAAAGTAACTTTGTTATAATAGCAAAAGGTGAGTTAAGTATGAAAAAATTAAATTTAGAAGAATTTTATCAAGAAGGAAATGCTTATTATCAATCAGCTGTTATCCCTGGTGCTACTGGATTATGTGCTACGATTCTGATTACGCCAACTCAAACTGTTGCTGTTTATAATAATAAAGAATTAGATACTAATGGTAATTTAGTAGATGGATTAGAACATCATGAAAGTACATCACTTGATATTATTGCTAATCTTTTTCATCAATCCATAAAAGGTAATACTGAAGATAAGATTTTTACTATTCATCGTCATATTTTAGATGGTGTAGATTTAAATTATGTTGTAGTACGTTTAACTAATAGTGAAGAAAAAATCGCTCATGCTGAAATCCCTGTAATTATTAATCCATATCAAGCCGAACAATTAGCCAAAATTGCTACTGATTTAACAAATTTAAATGTTCATCAACAAGCTCTAATTCATGCTTTTAATCCTGATTTGGGGATTTCTCATCCTGATCTTCAAGAAGAACGTTTCCCAACAAATGGTATAGTTGAAGCTTTAAAATATCAAAAAGATAAAGAACGTATTAAAAAACATATTCATATAAAAAATGCTTTATATCCGGAATATGAATTTTCTGATTATGATCAAGAAATAACTAATAATTTAAGTAAATAATTTATTAGTTTTTTTATGATATAATGTAGCTGGTGAATGAAATGAAAAAATTGAACTTAGAAGAATTTTATCAGGAAGAAAATGCTTATTATCAGCCACTTCGTAGTAAAATACCAGAAGGCTTAGGAGCATGTATTTTAATAACGCCTTCTCAAACTGTTGCAGTATATAATACCGAAGCTAAGGATATAAATGGTGATGATATTATTGGACTAGGGCCTCATGCTGACACATATTACAACATCATTCTTAACATATTTGGTCAAACCAATGAAGAAGAGCAATTTAGAAAAGCTCGTTTTATTAATAAAAATGTCTTAAAATATATTACACTTAATTATATTGTCTTTCGTTTAGTAATAGATTCAAGTAAATATGCCATAGCTGAAATACCAGCTTACATCAATGAATATCAATATGCTGCTTTACAAGAAGTCAATCTAGCTTTAAAAGAATTAAATGTAGAAAGACTTTGTTCAATTACTGACTATAACCCCATAACAGGTACTTCTGATCTAACAGCTAAAAGATGCTATTTTGAAGAAGAAAATGGTTTAGAGGAAGGCTTGAATTTTTTAAAAGAACAAAATCGTATTCAAAAAAACATAACAATTGCTAATGCTCTGTACGAAGAACGCAAATTTAATGCTTACGATGAAGAATTAACATCTAAAATTTCTTTATAACATCATAAGTTTATTTTCTCCTTTTTTTATTAGTTACATACAATAGAATAAAAGGAGAAACTAAGTTTTATGGAAACAGAATTAACTAATACTGTTAAAACTGTCGGTAATTATAATAATATTCCAACTTCAATAACTTCAGATGCTTTAGTAGTTACGATGATTAGTGGTTTAACAATAACTAAAACAGCTGATAAATCGATTTGAGCCGATGGTGCTTTAACATACACTATAACAATAAATAATCAGTCTACCCAAAGTTATACATCTCCTGTTATAACAGATATTATTGATACTAGTTTAGTAACTTTTACGCCAGACAGTGTAACTATAGACAGTGCTAAAGCCACAGAAGACCAATATTCTTATGATGTTGGAACTAGTACTTTAACTGTTAATTTAGATAATATAGCTCCCACAGAAACAAAGACAATTACGTTTCAGGTTACAAAAAAAGCATAATGATTACTTCGTCTTAAAAAATTATTGTACACTCCAAATTGGCAATCGCCGATCAACATATCGAAGTAACACTTTTAATACAACTAGCATTTTAACTAAAAGAACTATTTCTCACTATAGTTGCCAAACTCCTAAAAATATTCTCATACAAGAATATTTTTTTTATTCTTCGATTGACCACGTAATTACTGCATCATACTGTGTGTTGTTTTCGATATAATCAATGATTCGCAATAAAATACCTTCATCAGCTTTCCATAAAACTTCAGTAACTTTAATATTACCATCATTATTTTCTCCCGTATAAACTAAAGTAGGTTGATTCGTCAAAGTAATTAAAGTACCGTCATTGTCTTTAAATACCAAAGATTTTTCTAATATTTGACCATCATTCGAAGCTAAGTTATGATTTATTGTTGCGTAAATCTTCCAATTTGAACTATTAACTCTTGAGTCCGTTATAGTGACTTTTAATTCATTAGTTTTCGGTCATAAAAGGGGAATTATACTAATTGGTTCTAATAAGAATGTTACTTTTTCTGTTGCACTATCTATTATCAATTCACCACTATAAACTATTTCAATTACCTTTGTATGATAAATAAGTTCATTACTTAGTTTACTTTGAAAAGTTATTTGTGTTCCAATGGGCAAAGCTTCGTCATAAGTATAAGAAAATTCTCCTTTTTCATCAGCTACGGTAATTTCATTTAAATTATTATACTGAATTAAAATTGAAGTATTTGGTTTAGTAATTCCCATAATTTTTGTATCTTTATCAGTTAAAGCATTAACATTGAATGAAAAATCGTTTAACGAAAAAATTTTTTTATTTGGAAAAATAAAATTACTTAAGGCAGGTAGGGTAGCTAGTTCTTCTTCGGTGAAATTATTATTTGTTATTGTTGTCGAGGTAGCGTTAAATGTTCCACTTATTACCGAAGTTTCACTATTTTTATACCAAGTATAATTTGGTAAAGTACTTAAACTTATTGAACTATCAATATTAATAACATTATTAAATAAGTTAATTCTATTAAAAGAAAAAGAGAAGGTAATTGTCGTAGAAGCATATAAAACATTAGCTACTTTATTATATAAAATTAATCTATTTGGCTTATTAAGAATTAAACCACTACTACTACCAGAAAAATATATATTATAATTACTTGTTGTAATACCACTATAATTATTGATAATACTTAGATTGGCTCCTTCATTTATTGTTATAATTCCATAGCTATACCAAGTAGGATAACTACCATTATAATTAGTCTTTGTAATTTCTAATGTGGCTCCATCTTCAATGGTTGTTGTCCCAGTTCCAAATGTTCCATATCCCATTCCAGCATAACTAGTTACTTTAAAAGTAGCTCCCTTTGAAATAATAAATTCTAGATTATTTCTTCCATAAAATAGTTCTCTTTTTTCACTTGTAAAATTAACTAATGAGTTTTTTTAAATCCTTTATCTATGGACTGATAAAGCACCTGTTTTCTATGAAAAAATGGGTTTTATTTATAAGATGGATGTTCTAAAAAATAATAATGAAGGAACGGGAAAACTTTATTATATTAACGTTAATCAAAATTAATTTAATAACCAAATTGCTCCTGTTAAATAAGTTGCAAATAAAATCCAAATTAAATATCCTAAATTCAAATATGCACTAACTTTATTTGTTTTATAAAAACGCCATATCATTAGGCTTACTAAAATATCTAATAATATAATCCAAATAAAAGATAGACCGTAATTATGAAAAATGAAAAAAATAATTGACCAGAAAGCATTAACTAATAACTGTCCATAATATATAATTTTATTTGTTTTATCAACTATATTTTTATTTAATAATGCATAGGAAATTCCCATTAAAAAATAAATGATACTCCAAGCAATAGGAAATATAAATTTAGGTGGTGCCAAAAATGGTTTGATGATCTCTTGATAATTAATAAAATCTTTTATTATAAAACTAACTAATCCTCCAATTAGTAAAGGAAAAAACACATAAATTATTTTTTTTATTATTTGTTTCATATAACATCTCATTTCTTAATATTATTATAATCAAGATATTCACATTTTCCTTTTTTAGTATCCATAAATTTTTT
>ERZ779835.19-NODE-19-length-49052-cov-4.779191_pt1 | contig 49052 bp, 47 predicted proteins | sample MGYA00511382_ERZ779835 | MGnify/ENA primary metagenome ERZ779835 (study PRJEB29588, sample SAMEA2150814) | human gut metagenome | biome: human gut; feature: human-associated habitat; material: faeces | place: Denmark | collected 2008/2010 ... | reverse complement strand
TGCAAAACGCTATAATTTATACGTAATAGAAGACTGCTGTCAGGCAATCGGTGCCGAATACAAAGGACAAAAAGTCGGTACATTCGGTGATATCGGATGTTACAGTTTCTATCCAACTAAAAACTTAGGTACAATGGGTGATGGCGGTCTTTGCACAGTTAATGATGAAAAACTAAAAGACAGATTAATCGCATTGAGAAACCACGGTTCAATGGTTCGTTATCACAACGATGAACTTGGCGTAAATAGCAGACTTGATGAAATTCAAGCAGCTATCTTGAGAGTAAAAGCTAAACACATTGACGAATGGAACTCTCAAAGAAGAGAACATGCAGCATACTACAATAAATTGTTTGCAGGTTGTGCTGATATTCAAACTCCAAAAGAATTGGATAACACATATTGTGTTTACCACCAATATACAGTTAAAATTCCTAACAGAGATGAAGTTCACAAAATGCTTGGCGAAAAAGGTATTGGCGCTATGTTGTACTACCCAATCCCTCTTGACCTTCAAAAAGATAATGCGTGGTTAGGGATGGGCAAAGGTTCTCTTCCTATCACAGAAAAGAACACTGAAGTTGTTATTTCACTTCCAATGTTCCCTGAATTAACTCATGAAGAACAAGATACAGTTGCAAAAACATTGATGGAATGTATCGAAAAATCAAAATCAGCTGCTGCTGTATAGGATAAAAAGCTAGAATTAATTGGCGCGATGGAAATTCCATCGCGCCAATTTTTATATATAAATCTTTTTTACAAATCTTTTGAATTTAACAAAATATCGTGTCCGACATTTTGCATCAAGTTTAGGTATGCATCATAAAACACTTGAACTGCACTGATATATTCACGCAAAGTCTCTTGGTAAGCGTTTTCAACCTGAATCAAGTTAAGTAAACTTGCTTGCCCCTTTTCATATCTTTTTTTATAACTTTCAAAAACAGTATTTGATTCTTTTAAAATAACATTATAGTGACTCATATTATCTTTTGCATATTTAAAGTCGTTATAATCTTCTTTTAGTGCAAACTTCAAATGATTTTCAAAAGATGCTTTGTCCAATTCTGAACGCTCCAATCTGATTTCTGCTCGTTTAATTTCAGGCGCGTAAGTATATAAAATCGGAACATCAACAAATGCACCAACATAAGCTCCAGGATATGCCTCTGTTCCAGTTTGGTGTTTTGTTTGGTAAGCGTAACCACCAGCTACTGTTATATCAGGTATGCGCTTATGTTTAGCCAAAGTAATTTCTTCTTTGCTTTTATCTATATTTGATTTTGCAATAGATAGTGCGTAACTATACTTCATCGCAGTATCTTCAATGGTTTGATATGGTAGCAAATTCAGATTTAAAATATCCAAATCCTTTTCAAATAATGAAGATTCTTTTGTATCATACATTATTTTTGAATCTTTGATATTCATAGCATCGTTCAGGGCAAATTGAGCACCAAGAAGATTTGCTTTTGCTTGATTTAGAAATACAAGTTGTTTTTTGTATTTCATATCATTTTGCAAAACATCAATGTCGTAATTTGGTGAAGTTTTTGATTTTTTCTCCGAAATATCTTTCATACTGTGAAAAAGTTTTTCACGTTCTTGCAAAATTATCACAATAGATTTCATATATAAGATATTAAAATATGAGCGCATAACCTTGATTTTGAGATCATGTTCAGAGGCTCTTATTTCATCTTGGGTTATTTTTAAATTAACTTGGGCAACTTTTTTTCTAACTCCACGTTTACCTATTTCAATCGGCAAAGCTGCACCAAATTGGCTAGAATTTCCTCTTGTAACTTTCCCCATCAGAAAGTTAGACTGGAATTGCGGATTTTTTAGTGCATTAGCCATTTTAATTTCTTGTTTAAGTTCTTCTGCCTGTTTTCTTTTTGATTTTAAATCAAGATTATTTTCTAATGCCAAATTAACGGCTTCATCAAGCGGAATATGAACAACATCAGCAAACGCTATTGTTGGGGTAATTATTGTTAAAATTGAAATTATTAAAAAAATCTTTTTCATAATAAGTTCACCAAGTAAAATTATTCTAGCACGAATATTCTAATATTATCAGATGATGTGAGTTTTTGTTGAGTTTTGTACACTAAGATTATTAGAATAAAGTTGGAGAGATTATGTATAAGAAAATATTAGCAGGATTAAGCATAGTTTTGGCAGGTTCTGTTGCTTTTGCAGCTGACAATTATAACGTTACATTTAAAGGTTTTCAAAATATTGAAAATTTCCAAAAACTAAATGTAGTAAATAAAATTCAAGCGGTTGCAGATAACGATGGCATTGAATTTTCAAAACTTTGGCCAAGTGAATATTTTAAACCGACAACAATGAAATCTTTCATTTATTTAGCTAAAAATGAATTGGATTCACTTGAATTTGTCAGATTTAATTATCCTGAAAAACCCCAAAATTGTTTCACCAAAGACAATCCTAACTTTTGCATCCAAAAGGTGCAACCGGATATCATAAATTATATATATAATGAAAGACTTATAGTAAACGATACCCCTAATTTCATATCACAACCAAATGAACACGCGATTTCCGAAGTTTTGATTAAAGATGGTGAATATTTTGACACTAAAAATATTAAAATGGTAACACCATCCGAAGAAGAACAAGTGAACATCCTCAAAGATTGTAAGTTTGATGAATTTGGCTATTTGATGAGTTGTCAAACCTTTAACAGTGATACCGAGGATTTGTTATATACGGAAGAACTTGTAAGGAAATCTGCAGTGACAAGTTTTGATGAAAATATCAATGACAAAGTTTTGAAATACATCAAATACGATTCAAACGACAATAAAATAGAAGAATATTATTATTCAAACGGCAAGCACTATATTTATAATGATAAAGGCGAAATTGTTGAATTCTTCCAAATCACTCCTGACAAATTCAAATACCAAAACAAAAAACTTCCTGATTTATATATAGATGTCGAATTTACCTATGATGATAATGGTCGCGAAATCCAAGAATTACACTATGATGAAAACCATGTACTGATTAGAAAATATACGGCTGAATATGATAACGACCAATTGTCAAAAATTCATGTTGAAGATTGTTTAAATATGGCAAGCTGGGACATTTTGCCAATAAAAAAAGAAAATAATCTGTCTCTGCCTTTTGCAATAAGAAATTAAAATACTACTTTACATAAATTTTGATTTAGTGTAGTATACACACTTGGGGCAGGATTCACAATTATGGCAATTGAATCAATCACAACGAATGTGCCTCAAAGGCACAATATGAAAAGTTTTATGGCTAATCGTAAGAATATTTCTTACGGTTACATAAACTTGGAAAAGTCTAAATATTCTGAATACGGCTTGTCTAAAAAAGATAAAATTTTGGCTGGTGTAGGTTCATCTTTGGGTGTTGCGATACCTGTTCTCGCTTTTATGAAGCACCAAAAAGTGAATAATATGTTCAAACTTGAATATAATGCCTACAAAATGATTGGTATGGCTGCAGCAGGTAATATTGGTGGAATTTTGTTAAGTTCCATCGGTGAATCTAAAAAAGACCAAAAGAAAAAATGGAAAGAGGGAGCTTTCCAAATGTCATTGACAACTTTACCATTGTTACTTGTTGATGGCAGTATCAAACTTGTTGAAAAATGCAAATCTGCAAAAATCAATAATAACTTTGTCAAAATTATAGCTTCTGCTTTTGGGGTTGCAATTGGTTCTAATACAGCAATTGCAATTTCAAACAAATTGCGAAATGATAAAGAAGCCAAAAAGCCAAAACGTGAATTAAAATTAATTGACATGATTGCCAATATTGATGACTTTGTCGCTATTATGGTTCTTGCAAAAATCCCTTTTGCGAAAAAGATTAAAATTGAACGAGCTTTACCATTTATTTATGCATTTTGCGGATATCGCTCCGGTACAGGAGATAAAAAGACTAGTCACTAAACCAATCAACACAGGTTTTTATAAATTCTTGCGGATAATCTATGTATAAGTCTTCCGCATGTCGCGTTTTTTTGAACAATTTATATTCTTTTTTGCAAACTGCATTGTTATACAAGTTTTCAGTATGCCAAGGAAATACAGTTGGATCCTTTTCTCCTGCTATAAACATTGTCGGAACATTGATTTTATCAACAAAATCAATCGGTCTGTCTTTCTTTAACAACGGAAAACCTGCACGAATTGTAAACCATCGCAGAGGTTCAAACTTGTCAAACAATGTCGGAATCCACGCATCAGGCGAATACATACGATTTTCGATTTTCATAAAATCTGATGGAGCTGAAATTGCAACAATTTTATTAACATTGTTATATTTTGCGCCATGCAAAATAACCAAAGCTCCACCAAGAGAAAATCCGCAAAGATAAATCTTTTTATAAAACTGTTGCGCATATTCTACAACACATGCCAAATCCTTTTCTTCATTGCTCGTAAATGTGTAAAATCCCCCACTTTTACCATGACCGCGAAAATCCATCGCAATTACATCAAAATGTTTGGCAAAATCTTTTGCAATATTTTTAAAAACCGCAGAATCTTTTGTCATAAACCATCCGGGGCATAAAATAACGACTGAATCACTATTGCGATTATAGTGATTCAGTGCAATTTTTGTATTATCTATAGATTTTAGAAAAACCTCTTTCATCTTATTTTGTCGGTGCTTGTGGCATATTTATTTTGTTATCAGTATTTATCGGATTTGGATTTTTCGCAGGTGAAGTTGTTGTTGGCATCATAATCTCTGTGAGATTTTTCATCAACTCTTCCTGATTAGGAATTGTACAAGCACCACCACTCATAAGCATTGCCACTAAAGCCTCTTCTTCTTTAGTTAATTTAGTTGGCTCATCTTTGTATTTCTTTGTCGGCTTTTCAAACATTTGACGAATTTGAGTTTCATTTTTTTGATTTCTTGCAATAATTGCATCAACAATTATATTCATTTGGTCTTTTGTAAAATTACATTTTACAAGAGGTTCAATTTTTGCAATTGCATCATCTGAAATCTCCACTTCAAACACATCTCGAATATCTTTACCAATACCTGAGATTTTACCTGTCATTTCAAGAGAACACTTGTTATCCACCCATCCGTTCATATCTATTTTGAATCCTACTTTCAATCCGAAAAAATCTATATATTCACTAATATGTAGAGGTTCACACTCTCTGATATTGTTGTAATAACGACTAACTAAAGTATCAATTTTTTCTACCGCAAAAGCCTCATAAGGGTTTGTTGCCCCAGTCTCTCTTGCCTGAATTGCAACATTTTTGTTAATTGCCTTTTGTTCATTCAAATTTGTTGTCTGAATAGCATTAGATGCTGATTGAACACCCAAAAACATCACTACGGCTAATGCTAATATTTTAATCTTTTTCATTCTTTTCTCCTATAATAATAAATTCCTAAAAACTGTTAAACAGTGATTCAAACATACCATTTGAATCCCCTGCATTTAAAATTGTACACGCTCTCTCATTCAAAATCACATTCATCAAACTTGCATCAGATGCGGACAAACTTGTTGGAATAACGATATCCTGCGGATTTTTGAGCATATTGTTTGTTGCACCATTGTTGCGTTCTTGTTCTTGCAAAATCGAATCCCCAACAGTAATCAATTGCTGTTTTGTAAAATCACATCTTATTTTTGGTTCAAATGTATAAATTGAAGCTTGAGATGCATCTACACCATATAAAGACTTAAATATTTCATTTATACCTGTAGAACGAGCAACAAAATTCAAACGACATTTGTTATTGACCCAACCTTCAATTCTCACATTAAAATTAAAATTCATACCACCAACATTAGAGTTTAAACTTTCACTGTATGGTTTACACATCATGACATTATCTGCCAACTTATTTCCGGTAGATTTTCGCTGAGTTTGAGTTGTGTTATTGTAATTCGGTCTGTGCTGAGTTGTTGTACTCGGTCTATTTACAGGTCTTTTTGTTACAACATCTGCAAAACCTTTGCTACTCACAAGAATAGCCACAGCTACAATTGATAACATCAAAAACAATTTTTTCATAAATTTCCAACTTTCTTCTTTGAATTATAGCATATTTTCATTAAAATATATATAATTCGAATGAATGGTCTTTTACTTTGAAATATGTTATAATCTGAAAGGAATTTTAGAGGAAGATAGAGAGATGTACGACAATCGTTCAAATAATAATGATTTACTAATGCTTGGAATTATGTTTTTGGTGATAGGCGGGGCTCTTGGTGTGTATTCCATTTCAAGCTACTTAGAACTCAAAAATTTGGGAGACAAAATTGACTTTGAATTGATTGACGATAACAACCAAATGTCTTCTACTGACAAATATTACAAATACTTATCTTTTGCAGATTTTTTGAACCAAAAATTAAACCAAAACAAAAACATCCCAATAAAAAATGCATCTTGTGTTTATCTTGATTACGCCCAGCATAACGCAATTGAGTTGTACCGCCTAACGAGTCGCAGAATGGAACTTGATGAATCTAAAAGAAGTGTAGCTGCCGGAAATGTTCGCGGATTGGTCACTATGCTTGACAACTACAAAACGTGTAATAAAACACAATCGTATAAGACAGAATTAAATAACATTTTGGACGAAATCCAAAAATCCGAAAACCTTCCGACTGACAGCAACATCAGAATAAATAGAACAATTGACGGATATAGCAGAGATGTACAAACAATACCATACGAGACACAACCTCAAGCAATGCAAGATACACAGAATATTCAAACAAATGACCAATCACAAGCAATAGATTCAGAAGAGCCGATTCCAACTCAGGAATAAGTTCAAAAGGTTTGCATAAGACAGAAGAACGCGTTACTCAGACCTCGTATAGTATTCGTGAAGTAGATTATTCCATTCAAATCTCTAGCTAAACAAAGTGAGAATTGTCATTCCGAAACAACTAGTTGAGTAGATTGTAGGTCGACATTACTATGCCGATAATTAAATTATGAGCCATTCCTAATTCCAAGGATAATCGTTTGAAATTTTCCAACCATCTTTGAATATCACAGCAGCGCAAGCTGCACCAACACCAACTCGATTTCCTTCGTATGCATCACTTGTAGCACCTTTGTTACAACCTCTTGAAACTCGAGTGCTTAATAGAGCTTCTCTCGTCCTTTCTACATGTGGAACTCCACCAGCATCATAGCCTCCTGGATATATCCCATTTTTCATACTGGAAGAATAGATACCACCAGGTCTCTTTGATTCCTCTTGATAAAGATAAAAAGACTGAACATCTTTGCCTAAAACATTTCTTTTCCCTTTTCCATTAGTGTCAACCAAAATTGAAATAAGTGCATAATCGCCACCCTCAAGTTTATTAAATCCTAATATCATGCCATTATTTAAAACAATGCTATAAGGAACAGTATCTGTCATTTTTACTCCTGCAAGGTCATAATAACCATAAAAATCTCCAGTTTGCCAACAACCATCTTCCATATTTTCACAAATTCTTGCAATTTTTAAATATGGAACAAAATATTTCTCAGCAAACTCTTTTATTGGCAATGTGGTTTCAAAACTTTGAGTGCCATCTTCATCTGAATCATAAGCATACGACCTAAGAGCTTGGTTTAATATAGATTGCGCCTCAATCATGCCGGAAACAATTGCCTTTTTCTGTTGATTAGCAATCAAGTTTGGAATTGTAATCGCTGCAACGACACCAATAATACCTAAGGTTATTAAAACCTCTGCAAGGGTAAATCCTAACCTTCCCTTAATTTGTGAAAAATTCACATGCATCGTACCTGCTTTTAAAACCTCAAAGAATTCTGCATGATTTATTTTATATTTGTTTAATATATTTATCATACGTTTAGTATATTTTATAGTCTAAATTTTGTCAAGTTTATAGAATATTATTATGGATGAACGATTGAAAACATTAGGGTTGAATATAAAATTTGCAAGATTAAAAAAAGGAGTTTCTCAAGAGCGACTTGCTGAGTTAGTTGATTTGTCTCGAACTGCAATAAGTTTTATTGAAACGGCACGTCAAAATCCGACAATTTTAAAAGTGATTGATATCGCAAAAGTTTTAGATGTCGATATAAAAGAATTAATCAAAGATGTATAAAATTAATAGAAATACTCCCGAAGATGGATTTCAGCTCAGATGCCGGCGAGAGACACGAGCCGAGCAGATGAGGGTACCTTGTAGGTAAAACCACGATATTTTTGAGACTCACGAAAAAATATCTGTGGTTCGAAGACTCTTCGAATAAACATTAGCTACTCACATATCTCAATAAAAATTCTCCCGAAGATGGATTCGAACCACCGTTAAAAGAGCCAGAATCTTTCGTCCTACCACTAGACGATTCGGGAAAATATTTTTGCAAGACCATCCTAACACTTGAAAAATTATTTACAACCCCTCAACACAAAATGAAAGGGGCTCTTCGCCCCTTTCCATTCAAAATGAACAAAAGTCAGTATTTTTAACTGATATATTTATAAAAAAGATTTTACAACTGAAATTTCAAAAGACCCCGTTTTTGTTACATTTGTTAGCATTTGCATAATAGCAAAAAATAGCTTGTTAAAGATTTATAATAAGTATGAAAATTTTTTGCATAAATAATACCACATTTGGTAATCGAATAGAAACAGGACAAACTGATGCCATCACGTATTCTAAAGAATTTTCTGACGATAACAAATTATTAAAATATATAGAAAAAGACGCAAAAACAGATAAATTTTTAAAGGTCGAAACTTTTGACAATTGCGGAAACCGCGTAGCGATTCAAGAATACACATACCTACCAAACAAAATGATTGAGCATTATAAAAACAAATCGCAGGAGTACACAAGGACTATCACCAAAGAAATCAAAGACTCATTGTACCATATAACTGAAGTTTTTGAATCAAAAACCAAACCTGCAAACAATTACATCAATGAAACCATCAGGAATTTAGAAGGGAAAATTGTAAAAATGTTTGCCAATGGCAAACGGATTTTATAAAGCTAAATAAAATTTCGGTGACAAAAACCAAATGATAATCAAAATTTAGCTTTGGTTGTATTGTTTATAGCAACAATATTTGCCCTCTGTGCCACTTGTTGTGGTGTTAAAATATTTAACCTGCTGTTATTTGAAGGTTGAATTAGGTTTTGGGAATCAGTATTAACTCTTTGAATTGTTTTTATTGGTAATTGCACAAAACTTTGGGAAGATTCTTCAACCTTTTGAACTGGGACAATAGAGGTTTTTACGACATTTTTAAAATTATTCTGAACTTTTTCAATAGGTTTACTCTCATTACCTAAAGACCATTTAAAACCAAATGTCAATGCAACACCATTTCTCCCACCATTTCTCAGCATTGCTTGGATAAATCCTGTGAAATTTTCATGCCAGCTTTTTTGTAACCCCACACCATATTCAATATAAGGTTTTATACTCATTTCCGGTAAGCGAACATCATTCGCTGTAACTCTGGTATCATTTAAAATATTCCAAACCATACCGACACTTGCATACGGCTGCCAACCTTTACCAACATTACCCATAAATTTAATAGTTGGATGTATTTGGATTGAATGTAGTGGGTCTGAAGATATTTTTACACCAGAAGCATTTGTATAATCAAAAGTGTTTACATAAGTATATGCCATCAACATAGAAGGTTGAATAATAAATTTACCATTATTAAACTCAAAATTATATCCGGTTTTACTACCAACACCAGCCATTAATGCTGCATAATTTTCTTTTCCATACATTGTATTTGATTCACCGACACTTGCACCGGCATTTACCGTTAATGCTGTAAAGAAATCTCCGCGATAAAAAGTTTGAGTTAAACCTAATATTCCACCATTTGTAACGGTTGAAACTCCAGAGTAATGTTGAGACGTTCCATTGTATCCAATATAAGGGGTGGTTACGGTTCCCCAACCTTTTTTAAGTTGTTTGTAAGCACTATCCCCACCTACCAATGAACCGTAAGATTGAACATCAACTCTTGGTCCGTTAGATAATCCAACATTTTCAAAATTTGCGTATGGTTGATACCAAATACCACCAGCTTTTGAATATTCTCTTTCATACCGAATTGATTGAGAATCAGTTATTGCATATTGATTAGATAAAGTTCTAATTCTCTTTGGCAACGGCATAAATGAATAATCCGAATGTCTAAATGCGTAATTAAAAGTTTCGTTTACTGCAGAATATGCTCCAACTTGAGAATTTACAGCACTAGATAATACCGCAGGATTGAAATCAGCAGAGCTTTGCCCTCCACCTCGAGAAAATAAGAAATAACCGTTACTCGGATTATAACTTACATTATACTTATAAATTGGGGCAAATGTAGTTGTTTGATATGGGTTTTCTACTCCCTTTCCAACCTCTGTTATATTTGTTTGGACTTTATCTTTAAAGCTATCATAAGCAAATGGAATATATGTTCTTTCGGTTTTAGAATCTGATAATAAATTTATACCTCTAACTGTAATAAAAGAATTAGCAACAGTTTTTGAAGGAAGTCTATCCATTGAAGAATTTGCCAAATCGGCATCTAATAACAAATTAACATTTCCGTTTATACTCAATGAATTAGCAAACATGTCGTTAATGTTATTGTTAATTAGATTAATTGTTCCTGAATTCACCTTCACTTTGTTAAACATACTATAAGTATTTGTTGCCAAAACATTTAGAGTTTGATTATTTGCCTCTAAAGAACCTTTAATCTCAGCACCATTAACTAAAGTTAAACTACTTCCTAAAACTTTAGTTATCCCATTTCCGGCAATAACTTTATCTAATGTTCCTGACAAGTTCAATGTTCCGGAATTGTTTATTGTACCATATAGATTACTAGAATTTGCATTGACTGTTCCATTATTTACTAAATCCCAAATATTTGCACCAACAGTCAAATTTCCAGTTGAACTAACATTTACCCCTTGTGATATTGAAACATTATTTTTTACATTGCCTAAAATATTTGTTGTTCCTGAGCCTGTAATTTCTTTTGTTACAGAACCCATTCCCAAATTCAAAATTCCATCATTTGTTAATGCAACATCTAAATTATCAGCATCAATATTCAAAACCCCAGTATTTGTCGCTTGCGCCCCTGTAACTTTTCCGTCAACAATATTATTATTTGCAAAAATTAAAAAGCCACTATCGTTATTAATAACGGATTCATTGCCTTTCAAATTTATATCAGAAAGCGTTAATGTAGAATCCGCATTCACCACAAAACCTGATTTACCATTCAAATCTAATTCCGATAAAATAAGTTTTCCTGAGGAATCCGTTTTTGTTGCACCAACAATATTTAACTTTTTATAAGTAGTTCCCAGATTATCTGATATCTTGTATTTCGCAGGAGTTTTATTCCCAAGAGTATCTTCATCAAAGAGATTTAGTGTCTTGTCTAAAATACTTCCATCAGCACCCTTTAGTTCTGTATTAGTCAATGCAACCAAAGCATCAGCCTTTGTTGCAACGGTATTGGACTCAACTTTGGTAACAGTTATATTAAGACTATCGTTGGTTGTATTAGTCGTGCCAAGCCCTAATGTTCCATAAATATCTTTTGTTGTTATAATTTCACCAAAAATATCCTTATAATTGACCGTTGGTATCAAATCCTTCGTTTCTGTTTTTACAATCTGTGATATTATTCCGGCAGAGGAAACAAGTGGTGTTAATTTTTCACTCAACGCAAGTTGTAAATTATTTGTATTATCATTATTTTGAATTATTTGAACTTTCAAATTTTTATTTAAGATATCTTCATTTAATGAAGCATTTACAAAATTCAACCTATCCAAAGTAACAGAACCACCATTTGAAGTCGATTTTGTTGTAAATCCATCAGAAATTTTGTCACCTACTGCGTAATCTAACTTATTACCATTTGCTTTTGACAAATCTATATCAATATTATATCTAGCACTTTCACTTGAATTTAATGAATTAAATTCTGAAAAATTTTGAATTACCCCATCTGCCGTATCAATAACAACATCTCCATCAACAGTAACATTCGCCCCACCTTTAATATCTGCGTTATCAAAAAGTTTAATTGTTCCTGTAGAATCACCGGTCAATAAAACATTATAACCACTTACACCATTAATATAATCATTTAATAATATTGTACCGTTTGTCGTGGCATTTAATGTAAGAGTTTTTCCTGATGCCCCAACATTAATTGCTTCATAATTTTTTGTCGCTCCACCGTCAGTTGAAACATAGTTGCCTGTAAATTCAGACAATCCATTATTATTCGCATTAATAACCAAATCTTGTCTTGTGTATATTGCACCACCATGCGCACTACTTCCATTAATAGAGCTTGCATAATTGTTTTTAAAAATAGAATTATTTATTGCTTTAATAGTTGCAGTATTAACAATTGCACCACCATACGCACCTTTTGAAGCATCTGCAGATTCTGTTTTTGCATAGTTATTTTCAAAAATGCTATTTATTGAATCAATAATAGCATTTTTATAATCTTCTTCTGATTTTGCGTAAAAATTTGCTATTGCTCCACCGTAAGCACTATTTTTAGTGGATAAAGCATAGTTTCCGCTAAAATAAGCTTTGATATTCCCTATTTGAGCAATATCATTATGCTCCAGACTTTTTTCAACATGGTTTGCTATAACACCGCCGTTTGAGGAAAGCTCTGTTGCTTGCACAGAGTTATTTTTGTAAGTTCCCAAAATCGCATCTGCGACAGGAATTATTTTATTATTTTCATCAAGTGTATAACCAATTCCGACAAAGGCATTTCCTTGTCCATTAATAGAATTGGAAATTACACCACCACTTGCATCCATTATTTTTGACTTTGAAACAAGTGAATTGCCGATATATTCACCATTAATACTTTTAATAATAGCATTTCCCTGACAAGATTGGATTGAATTTGCAATAATTCCTCCGGAAGCATGCCTGCCACCCAAAGCCTTAGTTTCGCCAGAAGTTGATGTTGAAATTGTGCTTTCTAAACGGTTATTAGAAACCTGTTTTAAAGTTATATCTCCAAGACTAACCGTAGTATTTATTGTTTTCACGCCACCATAAAGAAAATTATAAATAATTCCGCCACGAGCATTATCATCACAATCAATAGCAACCAAATTATTATTACTAATATCATCAACAGTTATATTACCGTTTTTTGATATAACAATAGCATCTTCCACTGGAACTAGTGCCGTTCGCAGCAACAGAGAAGTTATATTCGTCGATTCAATAGTATTATCTTTAATTTGACCTACTGTAACATTTCCGATACTAGATGAAATTTTGGCATCTGTTGGCAATTCTCTTAAATACAGTACAAAACCGGTAGAAGTAGAATTTTCACGACCAATAATAGTGCTATCATTAATTCCAATAATAGTGTTATTATTAATTTCCCCAATATTTATGTCATTGACTTTTGCACCCTGAAGATTTATTACTCCACCACGTAAAAAATTCATCTCAAATTTGTTATTTGAAACAGAATCTATTGAAATTGAATTAATGTTCCCAGCAACATTTGTAATCAAGCCATTATAATCAGTATTTGCCTTTAGAGTATTTCCAGTTATTTCTTCAATTTTAAAGGTCCCATTAATTGTTCCACCTTCATTGTATATCAAGCCTCCATCAATTTTTGAATTAGAAATAATTGTATTGTCAGAAAAAGACTTAATATACAAGTTATCTATCGTTCCAAGTTTGTTTTGTATAAACCCACCTGTAACCGCATTATTAGTAGCTGTTATAGTATTACCTTTTACTTCATTCCAATTTATGGATTGAATACTGCTACCCTCATTATTTAAAATTCCACCGAAAATATTAACTTTCGCAGTAACTTTATTTTCATTTACGTTACCGTCCAAATTCAAGCCACCAACAGGAGTTAGAGTTCGTCTGTTATAAATCAATCCACCTAAAACATTCCCGGCTGATGTTATTTGATTATCTATTAAATTTGTTATAACTCCTTTGGATTTTGACGACTGAATATTTATAATTCCACCATTAATACTGTCGTTTTGTATATTTACTATGCTTGAAGAAACACTAACATTATTCAAGGTTGTATCACAATCTTTTAAAAACAAAACAGGTCCATCTTTGACAGCAAATGTTGTTCTACCGCTAATATCAACATTTTCCAATGATATCGTTGTATTTGCATTACTTACATTTATACTTGAGTTTTTCCCAACATATTTTAAGTTTTTTAGAGTTAAACTTGATTTTCTATTGTCAACAAATTTAAATCTGGAATCCTTTTCATTTATTAAGCTCTTTCCACCACCGTCAATTTCAATAACATTAGTGCCAACAGTAATATCCTTCCCTGAAATATCAATGTCTTTTGCAAAGTATATATTGGTATTCGTAGGTTCAGCAGTTATTTCTTGTATTACTTTTTTTAATTCATCACCAGAAGAAACAGTAACATCTTTTGCTATAGCAAAACTATTACTTCCAACAATTAACGATAGAATAGTTGAATATAATAATATATTTTTTCTTCGTCTAGATTTTAGCTTCCTCATTCCGATAACATTATAATAAAAAAAACATACAAAACAAATATTTTTTATTGAAAGATACAATACATACCGTTTTTGCCAGTTTAAATATATTATACAAAATCGCTTACTTATTTTATACAAATTTGCAGGCTTATACTAGGGAACGAACAATGACTTGGTCAAATGGAATGTTTACAGTCCCGATTAATAATTTGTGGGAGTAATGATAAATCTCTTTTAGCCCCTATTCACGCGAATTTTAAGAAGACTGACGTTCTAATTATAGAAACTATTCAAATACACTGAAGCACACCTGCAAATTCGTGTCAGTGGCTTCCTGTGAATATTTTGCTATATCAACAAAATAAAAATTTAATACAATAAAAACAGCATACTTTAAGTATGCTGTTTTTTGTTAATCAATTTCCACTTCTTCGTTTATTTCTATCGGAAGTTCGGCAGTTTTGGGGGCCGGATTATTTTTATATCTGTAATACAAAAACATATCTAGCAACAGAAACGCTGCATTTGCGTAATATATCCAAATTACATAGTCATTACTATGCAAAAGTTTATTTAAAATTCCGCAAATATATCCAAATAGAATTAAATATGAAAAAGTAAGGCTTTTTCCATGTACGCATTTACATTTATAAGTTTTGTATGCTGCAATCGGCCAACTTAATCCAAAGCTTGCCATCATACCGGCTTCTAATAAGCTCATAGCAACTCCTTATAAATTTTTAATACTCTATCATAATCTAATACAACAAAATTATTTGCCATCAAACGCCCTTGAGTTTTCATTACGCTTTCAGCGAAATCTTCTGCATCCTTTTCAGTTACACCGTATTCGTGCAAAGGTTTCTTTTGCAATACAGAATTCAACAAGTTTTCTAGTTCTTCATAAACTACTTTTACATCGCAATGAAGAAGGTTTGCTAAAAATTCATTCATTGTTGCGATTTCGCCATCTTGTTTAATTTCCATATAATTTTTCAAAACACCAGTAAATACGGCATAATTGCTTTCTCCATGTGGAACGTGATATTTTGCACCCAATGGATAACTCAATGCGTGAACCGCTGCACAACCTGCTGTTTCAAACGCAATACCAGCAAAGTTGCTTGCCGTCAAGAATGTATCCATCAAATCAGGCAAAATTTCTTTACCTTCTTTAACAAGTCTTTGATAGCTTGTGATAATCATTTCAATAGCTTTATAACCAAATAATTTGGAATAATCGGTTGCTTTTGGGGATAAACTTGATTCAACAGAATGTACCAAAGCGTCAATTGAACTTGTTGCAAAAACTTTAAACGGTAATGATTTCAAAAGTTCAGGAATTAGAACTGCCTTTTCTGCAAACATTTCAGGCGAAGTCAATCCCATTTTTACACCCAATCTTGTTCTGTTGATGATTGAAATATTTGTAACTTCACTGCCTGTACCACAAGTTGTAGGGATAATAATTAGTTCATGATGTTTCTTTAATTCATTTTTTTTGTCGTATAACTTATCGACAGATTCTCCGTTTGTTACTGCCAAAACTTTTGCTATATCAATGATTGTACCACCGCCAATTGCAATTATTCTTTTGAAAGTATATTTTGCGGCTTCATTAATAATTGCATCAACCATAATGTCTGTTGGTTCACCTGCACCGAATTTTTCTTGGAAAATTGTTTTTACAGGCAAATTTAATTCTTTGAAATATGGATTAAAAATATATTCATTTGTAAGAATTAAATCATCTTCCCCCAATTCAAATTCTTTTGCAAATTCTTTGCAAGTTTGGAATTTATGCAATTCCGGTTTTAATATTAACTGTTTCATGATTAAAAATCCTTTCTTTTAGGAGAATTCCGGACTACATTATGCAATCCGGAATTTATTATAACAACAAATTTAAGCCCAAATTTCTTCATCTGTCGGAACTTTTTTATCCTTATTATAAAGTCCGATTTGAGAAACGTTAATTAAGTGAGTGTAATTCAAGTTTTCTGAAATACTGTTGTTACCCCAAGATCCACAACCTAATGTTGTAGTTGGAGCAAAGCCATTATACAAACTGCCGCCTGCACCTGTTGATGAGGATTGGTTAACAATTAAACGACTTACCGTCAAATTTTCACCTGCATAACGAACATGTTCCATATCATTTGAATGAATTGATGCTGTATGACCTTTTCCTTCGTATTCCAAATCTGATTGAGCAAGTTTAATAGCATCTTCAAATGTATCGTAAGGAGCAGTAATCATTACAGGACACATTTTTTCACGACATAAAGGTTCGCCGTTGCCTTTACCGATTGCCCTTGCCTTAATCAAAATCATTCTTGTACCTTCCGGAACTTCAACATCAGCAAGTTTTGCAATTGTTTGAACAGATTGACCAACAATTTTTCTATTGATTGGACCGTTTTCAGGGAAGATTGTATCAGCAAATTTCTTAATTGATGCTTCATCTTCAACAACAAATACGCCGTTTTTTCTAAACAAGTCAAGAACTTTATTAAAATCTTCTTTTGGAATGAATACGGCTTGTTCACCTGAACAAATGATACCATTATCAAAAGTTCTGCCGATGATAATTTTCTTAACGGCATCTTCGTAGTCAATTCCTCTATCCATAATAACTTGAACGTTACCAGGACCAACACCTAATGCAGGGTGACCTGATGAATAAGCAGCTTTAACCATACCGCCACCGCCTGTTGCTACAACTACATCAACTTTTTTCATTAATTCATTTGTAGCATCAATTGATGATTTTTCGATTGTTTGAATTAAATCAACAGGAGCGTTGTGTTTTTTCAAAATTTCTCTAAACAGATCTACAACGTATTTGTTTACATGTTCTGCTCTTGGGTGCGGAGCAATAATAATTGCGTTTTGACCTTTAATAGCAAACATAATATTACACATTGGAGTTACAACAGGATTTGTTACAGGGGTTACTGCACCAACTACACCTTTTGCTTTTGCAACTTTAATAATTCCTGTTTCTTTATTTTCTTCAATAATCCCTACTGATTTTTTGCCTTTCAAACTGTTCCAAATACATTTTGATTTACCGTGGCATTTTGCAACTTTGTCTTCATAAACACCCATTTTAGTTTCATCAACTGTCATTCTGGCTAATTCTTCAGCTCTATCATAAACGACTTTACCAATTTCTTTAACAATAGCATCTGTTTGTTCTTGAGAAAATGATTCAAATTCTTGTTGAGCTTTATGAGCTTTTTCAACTAACGAATTAATCAATTCTTCTGCACTAATTTCGTTTTCCATTTTTATATTTCCTTTCTTACAATTTCAACCTATAGCAATATGTTAGTTTTGTAATTCAATTTTGTACATTCTTTTGTAAGTATAAAAATTTTTTTGCTTTATTTAAAACTTTCTTTACTTTCCAAACTCTTTTTTTAATTTCGTTAGTACATACAAATTTTATCAATATGATAAATTATTGGTAAATGAAAGAGTAAGTGAGGTAAAGACTGTGGACAAAGAATTTGAAAAAAGGATTAGAGATAAAAGATATTTAACTAAAGTTATGGAACCGGCTGAGGCTGCAAAGTTTATAAACCCTAATATGACACTTGGTGTTAGTGGTTTTACGATTGCAGGGTATCCTAAAGTTATTGCAGGAGAGCTTGCCAAACGTGCAGATAACGGTGAAAAACTTGATTTAACAGTTTATTCAGGAGCTTCTCTCGGAGATGAGTTTGATGGTGAACTTGCAAGAAAAGGAGCTTTAAAAAAACGTATTCCTTACCAAACCAATAAAGATTTGAGAAATGCGATTAATGACGGGAAAGTCGGCTATCATGATGTTCCGCTTGGTTTGATGCCTGTATGGGTAAAAAGAAATTTCTTAAACCATGTTGATGTTGCAATAATTGAAGCAACTGCGATTGATGAAAACGGAAATATTATTCCAACAACTTCTGTTGGTACTTCTAACATATATGCAGAATGTGCGGACAAAATTATAATTGAAGTAAACACTTATGTTCCAGCGTCTTTAGAAGGGGTTCATGATGTTTATTCTCCTGAAAATCCTCCATATACAAAACCTATTCCAATTACAAAAGTTGACGATAGAATTGGAACACCTTATATAAAATGTGATTTTGATAAAGTTGTTGCTGTTGTTCACAGCACAATTCCTGATAATGGAAGGAAAGTTGTACCATCTGATGCGGAATTTGATGCTATGGCTAAAAATTTGGTTAACTTTTTGAAAAATGAAGTTGAACATAAAAGATTGTGTAATCCGCTTCCTCCCATTCAGGCAGGTGTCGGCAGTGTTTCAAATGCAGTTTTAGAATGTTTGAAAGATTCTGATTTTGAAGATTTAACAGTATATTCAGAAGTTTTGCAAAATTCAATTTTCGACCTTATTGAGGCAGGAAAAGTTAAATGTGCATCTGGTACGTCCTTGACAATCTCTTGGGATAAGATTGATGAGTTCTTTAAGAACTTTGAAAAATATAAAGATAAAATTGTACTAAGACCGCAAGAAATCAGTAACCACCCCGAAGTTATCAGAAGACTTGGTATAATTGCGATTAACACAGTTATTGAGGCAGATATTTATGGTAACACTAATTCTTCATACATTAACGGTTGTCGTTTGATGAATGGTGTCGGAGGTTCTGGCGATTATTGCGAAAATGCTGGACTATCAATTTTTATCACAAAATCTACTGCAAAAAATGGAGAAATCTCTTGTATTGTTCCACTTGTTAGTCACGTTGACCATACAATCCATGAAATCCACGCACTTATTACAGAACAAGGGGTTGCAGATTTGAGAGGTTTAGACCCGATAGAAAGAGCCAAAACAATTATCGAAAATTGTGCACATCCGAAATTTAAACAGGAATTGTACGATTATCTTGATAAGGCTATAAACACTTGTGAGTACAAGGAAATGCCTGTTGATATTGAAGATGCGTATAAATTTCCTAATATTTAATAGCAAAGTTGTAATTTCAAGGTAAAATAAAATTATGGACGAAAATAAATTACTTGAAATGTTTAAATTGCGTGAAGATATCCTTATGGCATTAGAGGAAGGCATCTTAGCGATTGATAAAAACAAAAAAGTTATATTTATAAACAAATCAGCAATTCCAATGCTGCATATAACAGAAAGTGAACCTATCGGTAAAGATTTGAATGAGATTTATCCTGCATCAAGATTAGGAGAACTCTTAACGACAGGCAAAAAAGAATTCAATGTACAGATGAAATCATTAAAAAATGATTACGTAATTTCTGATAGAATGCCAATTTATGATAATGGTGAAATCGTTGGAGCATTTGCTATTTTTAGAAACAGAACTGAGGTCGTACAACTTGCAGAAAATTTGACCGGGGTTAAACATCTTGTCGAATCAATGAGAGCAAATAATCACGATTTTGTTAATAAATTACATGTAATCTTAGGCTTAATCCAAATGAAAAAATACGATGAAGCAGTTGAATACATTATGAATGTCAGTATGGTACAAAAAGAGATAATAAGTACAATTATTAAACAAATTAAAATTCCATCTATTGCTGCTCTTTTGATTGGGAAATTTGCCAGAGCATCAGAACTTGGCATCCATTTTGCATTGGATTCATCAAGTTCACTGGAAGAAAACGATACAAGAATTCCGTCAGATGTTTTTATAACAGTGCTTGGAAATTTAATCGAAAATGCGATGGATTCACTAAATTCAACAGATGTTTCCAACAAAAAAATCTACGTATCAATATTATCAACGCCAAAAGAAATAAAAATTGTCGTAAGCGATAATGGCAACGGAATAAAAAAATCTAATTTGAAGAAAATTTTTAAAGACGGATTTTCGACAAAAAGTAATTCTAGAGGAACGGGACTTTTTGTTGTTAAATCATTGATTGAGACTTATAACGGTAAAATTTCAGTTACGTCAGAAATGGAAATAGAAACAAAATTCACCGTTAAATTTAAGAAAGAAGGGAAATGATGAAACTTTATGCACTAAATACAGGGTATTTAGAAACCGATAAAAATACAGTTGTTGCATGTGCAACACTTGGAACACGCTCTAATCCGCATGTCCAAAATGAATGGATTAAACTGCCTGTAATGGCTTATTTGATTGAAACAGATGATGGTTATATTTTATATGACACAGGTTCAAACCCTGAAGCCATGAACGGTTATTGGCCCAAAACTATGCAAGAAGTTTATCCGCTTTATCAAAAAGATGAAGAAAGATTGGAAAATCAACTTAACCTTTGCGGAGTTAAACCGGAAGATATTAAAACAGTTGTACTTTCTCATATGCACTTAGACCACGCAGGAAATATCAATTTATTCCCTCACGCTGATGTTTATTTTCCTGGGGAAGATTACAAATATGGACTTGCAAAAGTTCACATGAACCCTGATAGAGAAACTCATGGCGGTTATATAAAAGGAGATTTGGAAGCACCCGTTAAACAATACCATTTGGTTGATGAGGATTTTGAACTTGCAAAAGGGGTTGAAGTAGTTTGTCTTGCCGGTCATACTCCAAATCTTTTAGGGCTTGTTGTTCATCTTGAAGGACAAACTATAATTCTTCCTCAAGATTGTGTTTATACATCAGAAATTTTTGGACCACCTGCAAAAATGAGCGGTTTTATGTATGATAGTGTAAGTTTCTTAAAATCAATCGAAAAAGTAAGAAATTTGGCTAAAAAATATAATGCAAAAGTCTTTCCTGCTCACGATTGGGAATTTTTCCAAACAATGAAATTAGCACCTAAATATTATGAATAAGAGGTAATAAATGTATAAGGTTTTAATCGTAGAAGATGACCCTATGGTTGCAATGATAAATACTCATTATGTTGAGCAAGATTCCCGTTTTTATGTTGTTCAATCTTTCAGGAACGGGAATGATGCGTTCAAATATTTGTCAGAAAATCAAGTGGATTTGACTATCCTTGATGTTTATATGCCAGTGTTAGATGGTTTATCTTTGCTAAAAAAAATCAGAACGGCAGAAATTAATACTGATATAATTATGGTTACGGCATCAAATGATAAAAATACCCTTGATACGGTTTTAAACTTTGGGGTCATTGATTACCTTGTCAAACCTTTTGTACAAGAACGATTTCAACAAGCACTGGACAAATTCGTTGAGTGTAGAGTTCAAAAAAATAATGTTTGCGTTCTGGATCAGAAAAAAATTGATGAAATTATGAATAGCGAACATTTTGGGAATAATAATTTTGAACTTCCAAAAGGTATTCAAGAAAAGACATTAGACAAAATCCGCGCATACTTAAGAGAAGATACAAATAGCGGACATACATCAGAACAGATTGCCGCATTTTTGGATATTTCAAAAGTTACGGTTCGAAAATACATGCACTATTTAACAAAAAACAGTGAAGTTATAGAACAAATAAATTACGATACCGGCGGCCGCCCTTGCATGGTATATTTTATGAAGTAGCCAATGTAAATATCCGATTCTAGTGTAGTATTTATTATAAAAATTTGTTTTGTCACTGTTCACGCGAGTTTTAAGAGAATTAGATTTCTAATTGTAGAAAGTTATACTAATACACTTGAACATACCTGCAAATTCGCGTCAGTAGCCTCTCTGCGGATATTTTGTTATAGTAACAGGATAAAGATTTCAATTAGATTAAGATTTCAAGCTTATTGTAATTTTCCACATTAATGCCTGTATTTTGCCACAAAATTGCCACAAAGTTAGATTAAACTTCGTTAGCTTGGTTTTCCCTTCGGCATAAATTTTTGTTTTAAAAACAAATATTAATTGCCGTAGTTCTCTTTCGGAATAGTTTGTTTTTAGACCTAAACAAGGATAAATAAGTTCATTTTTTAAAGAAAACTAACGGAAAATTATTTTGGTTAGAAATGTTAAAACGTACTAATCACATATAAAGATAAAAACTTTGATATAAAACTAAAGCCGATATTCCAAACAATAGTAGAAAATCAGTACAATTTAGTGCAAAAAAATACCAACAATCGAACTTTGGAAACAGGCATTAAAAAAGGGCTTGAAACTAATTCTTGCCCTAATAATAGAAAAAACTCCCCAGGCTGGACTCGAACCAGCAACCCTTCGATTAACAGTCGAATGCTCCGCCATTGAGCTACTGAGGATTATGTAATTAGTGTATAACAAAAAAAATATATTGTAAAGCCCTTTTTTAAAAATTTTTCTCAGACAATTGAGATTTTCGTTTTATATGCTATTATATCAATGAATTAGGTGATATTGAAAGGAGTGATATATATGGCTAATCCGGTTTTAAGAGAAGGAATTTTAAAATCTTCTTCATTTAATTCATTAGATAGTGAACATGCCATGACAATAAATGGTACTATTTTAAAAACATGTGTTCTAGGAGCATTGATGGCAGTTACCTTTGCCTACACATGGTATCTGACATTAACAGGATTTGCGGATAAAGCAATCATGCTAGGTCAAGGCGGGTCAATTTTAGGGTTTGTTTTTTTCGTCATTATTTTTTTTGCACCTAAAAACAAATTTCTAATTATAACAACTCCATTATATGCAATGTGTGAAGGACTATTCCTTGGGTGGATTTCTGCAATGTTCAATATGGCATATCCAGGAATTGCTCCCCAAGCCGCAATGGGTACAATGCTAGCATTATTTGGCATGTTTATTTTATATAAGACAAAACTTGTAAAATGCACTGACAAATTTAGAATGGTAATTTTTAACTCAACACTTGCAATTGCAGGAATTTATTTATTACAATTCATTTTGAGTTTCTTTAACCATTCAATTCCGCAAATTTTCTCAAACAGCTTGATTGGCATAGGTTTTAGTCTTGTGTGTGTTGCTGTGGCATCATTTAACCTGATTGTCGATTTTGACTCAATTGAGCGTTTCCAAGGTCAAGCAAGCAAAGATTATGAATGGTTTTTTGGATTTTCTTTGATGGTTACAATTGTTTGGATGTATATAGAATTGCTTAAACTACTTGCAAAACTTCAAAGCAGAAACAACTAATTTAACAAACATATAACTTACCAAAGGGACTGTTTTAAAAACAGTCCCTTTATTTTGCCTATTCATCTAGTACAAATGGAGGAGATTTTGTTCCATGTTTTAAAGATATAAAATTCACACACGACATGACATGTAAATCTATATATTATATTGGAGCTTCAAAATGTCAGAACAAGTTTTAATGCCGATGATAGGCACAGGTAGCATAGAAAACAAAGAGAGAGCAAAAAATGCATTAGAAAAAGCTAGACTTGCTCACGAAAAATATTTAATCGGTCAACGCAATACAGATTTGCAGGAAGCAGTAGAATATTATGTTGATGCGGTAAAATACGACCCAACTATACCTGAAACTTATTATCGCTTAGCTTCTTTGATGTGGGAGCAAGGTCAAATTAGTGTAAATTCGGCTATTGAACAGTGCAAAACTGCAATTTCATTATCTCCAAATAATAAGGACGCCCACCTTTATACAGGTTATTTCATGCAATTGGCTCAGGATTTTCAATCTGCAGAAAAAGAATTTAAATCTGCGATAAAAATGAATCCGCTGAGTTCAGGTCGTCCGAGAATGATTCTTTCCCAATCATTGTTGCAAAAGATTAATTCGCAAAATGGAACGTACAAAGATTATCTTGGTTTTGTTTATTATTTCTTGACCGGTAGTGTAATGTTGGCATGGGACAGACCGACAATGAAAATGATTAGCAAAAACATGGCAGATGATGTTTCAGTTTTTTCATACAACACTGTTGGGAAATTCTTTGAGCATTTTAAAATGTATGATTCAGCTGAAAAATTGTACAAAAAAGCTGTTGAAAACACTACTCACAGCGAATATTTCTACAACAAAATCGGTGATATTGCACTTAAAAATAAAGATATTGATACAACCGTAAATTGCTATAGAAAAGTTCTTGAAGCTAATCCGATGAACCGTGAAATTTTGGTTAAATTGGCAACAATTATGCAAACATACTTCCCTGAAAATACGGATGAAGCAATTGACTGTTATGAAAAATTGTTGGAATTTGATATTGATACTGCGCAAATCTACTATGAATTAGGGCACTTATACATGGCAAAAGAAGATAAATTAAATTCTGTAAGTGCATTCAAATTGGCTGTCGAACGAGAACCTGAGAACCCATTTTTCAACAACTCTCTAGGCTATGCCTATGCAAAAGCTGAATTGTATGATGATGCAATTGAACATTACCAAAAAGCAATTTCAATCAATCCTGATGCTGAATGGACTTCAATTGTTTGTCAGGCACTTGGTTCAATTTATGCTGAAAACAAAGGAAATATCGAAGCTGCCGTATCGACATACCAAGCCGGTATAATTCTTGACCCTAAAAACTATGATTTATATATCGCATTAGGTGATATTTATATGGCAGATTATGATTTAGACAAGGCAATTCGAGCATATTGTGATGCTATTACACTGGACCCAGAAGATTTTAGAGCATACTCTAAAGTCGGAATTGCATTGTGGGAAAAAGATTATCTTGAAGAAGCGCTTGTGCATATCACAAAGCTGTTGAATTAAAACCTGACAACGAATATGCACAAAACAATTTAGGTATTCTTTATCTTGACGGATTGATGGATGCAGAAGAGGCTTTGGAATATTTTGAAGAGGCAATTGCGCTAAATCCTAATTATACTTTAGCATACTTTAATGCCGGACGTGCCAGTCAGGAAATGGGTTTTACCAATGACGCAGCGCACTACTATCAAATGGCAATTGACTTAAACAGATTGACAGATGAATTAGAAGAAGATGACATTCAGGCAAGACTTCACAGCTTGTTTGAATTATAAGGATATATTTATATAAAGAAGAGGTATTTGAGGTGTTCTATAATCTAGAACACCATTTTTTTAGATAAAACGCTCTATTATATTGATTTATTATTAGGATAATTGCACGAATTAGAAAACTTTTGCAAGAGTAAAAAAGTATGGGCCTCCGCTAAAGCTTAAAGAGTCACACTACTCCTATATCATTTACAATTTTTCCTTATTTGCCAAGGTTTGAAATCACAGCAGCGGTAAATTCATTTGTTGACAGATTTCCGCCAATATCAACAGTTTTGCACCCTTGAGCCAAAGTTTTAAACAATGCCTTCTCAATTTTATCTGCATAAACTCGCTCTCCTATATATTTAAGCATTTCTATTGCAGATAACAACAGCGCTGTCGGATTAGCTTTATTTTGCCCTTTAATATCAGGTGCAGAACCATGAACCGGTTCAAAAACCGCACAATCTTCCCCAAGATTCGCACCTTGAGCAACCCCAAGCCCACCAATCAAGCCTGCAGTCAAATCAGAAACGATATCACCATATAAATTCGGCAAAACAAGTACATCAAAGCGTGTTGGGTCTTGAACAAGCTGCATACATAAATTATCAACAAGAATTTCTCGAGTTTTTATATTTGGATAATCTTGAGCCACATGCCTGAAACTTTCCAAAAACAAACCATCAGACAACTTCATAATATTTGCCTTAGTAACAGCACACACTTCATGCCTATTGTTTTTAACAGCATACTCAAATGCAAACCTGCAAATTCTTTCTGAAGCTTTTCTGGTAATAATTTTTATACTATGTGCAGTATTTTTATCAATTTGTTCTTCCACTCCGGCATACAAATCTTCCGTATTCTCTCTAACCACAACCAAATCTACATCTTTAAATCTGGTTTCAACTCCAGGAAGATTCTTACAAGGTCTTAAATTTGCATATAAATCCAAATCTTTACGCAATTGAACATTAACAGAGCGGAAACCTTTTCCGATTGAAGTTGTAACAGGAGCTTTCAATGCTACTTTATTTTTTCTTATCGAATCTAAAACACGTTTCGGTAATGGAACCCCCTCTTGTTCAATAACATCGGCACCTGCAGTTTGGATGTCCCAATCTATTTTCAACCCTGCAGCCTGAATTATTTCCATTACACTTGCTGAAATTTCAGGACCAATTCCATCACCATTAACCAATGTTATCGTATGCATAATAAAAACCTCCATTTTTAGTAAATTATACTATAAAGTGGAGGGGTTGTAAAAATTGTAGGGGAAAAATTAATTATAAAATATAAAATAGTAGTGTTTTTAAATTTATTAACCGCTAAAAGTTTTATATGACCTGTCAATGTTTTTATTCATTGCAGATTGAACTGATTCATATTCTGTTTGTAGTGATGTATGTTCAGTATCTAATGTCTTAATTTTGTTTTCATATTTTTTATCTTTTGCACTGATTTCGTTATTCTTTTTGTTATATTCAGCCTCAGCCTTTGCAATTGCGGCATTGTCATCTTGTTGAGTAATATCAGAAACAGATGAATAAATTGTTGTAGTCCAACTTATACCTCTTAAATTTACTGACAATGGATTATTCATATCAGGAATATCGTTTGTTGCATCTTTATTTGATGCAACTTCAAGAGTTACAATACCTTGAGTCAATGCATCTTTTAACCAATCACTACTTGAGCCTAATTTGCTATTCATGATTGCATAATTTGAACCATTTTCACCGGCAGTAGACTTATCTGAAGATTCACCATTCAACCTATACCAAAGATTTGTATACCATTGAGCTTTAGATTCATCTGAATACGTATAGGTATCTTCAATTGTTGTACAACCCAAATCTTCTGCCTCTGCCAAGGTTTCTTCCAAAAGTTCATAATATTTTTGAACATTTGTATATTCTTCTGTTTCAACTTTATTGCCACCATCATCTGTTGTATATGCAGCTTTTGATTTAATCCAATTGTCATAAGTGATACAGTTTGAATATGCAACTTTTGCAGCTGTAAGATTTTTCAAAAGTCCAGAGGTATCCAATTCAAGCCCTGAATTAACTTTATTTACAGCATCTTCGTAAGTTTTCAATGCATCTGTATATTTTTTATTAGTAAGAGCTTTTTCGTTAGCATAATCATCATCGGTGTAATTTTTCTTTTGCTCGTTCACTGCTGCTTCCCAAGCATCATAATAATCTTTTACACCGCCTTCAGAACTATTTGATTCAAGTTTTTTCACATTTTCTGCAATTGCATCAGACTTGTAAACTTTAGTAATTCCATAAGACTCCAAAAATTCATTCAAGTTTGAGGCATTTTGGAATTTTTTCGCATCACCGGAAGATACAATCATTTGTCCACTTGCATTAACAAGTGCATATTGATTTTTCATATCAGCATATTGATATAAAGAATTTGCAGTCAAATCTGTAGTTATGGCAGAACCCTTAGAATCATAGGTCATAAATTGCAATTGAGTTGTATTCAAGGCAGCAATATATTCACTACTTGCTTCTTGTGATTGAGTAGCCAATCTCATTTTTGCATTAGAAATCTGTTGAGATTCATACTCATTAGATGTAAGCCTTGCGGTTATTGTTAATAATCTTGCTTGAGAGGCTGATATTCCCATAATCTAATACAATCCTTTCATAACTTATATTATGTATTTCGGCATTTGTACCTGTATTCTTTAATCATTTAGGTGATATATGAAGAATTGTAACGAAATTTATATAAAATGAATATAAAAAGTCAATAAATTTTTAAACAAAGTTTTTATATATATGTAAGAGATAAATAAAGAAAAAGAAAATTAGTTTAAATAAGATTCTAAATTAAGAGAGGATAAAATTATGGCTACAGTGCTATTATTTTCTGATGCAGTTACAAGCGCATATAAAGATACATCAAAAGCTTTGAAAGAAGTTACTTTAAACGATAAAAAAGTTGTAAAAAAGACTTTAACACAAATGATGAAACAGTCTTTTTTCCACGGTGCAAACAGATTTGGAACTAACTTTATCGCTTAAAAAGATATTGAAATCGTTGGAATATAGGAACATATAGGAAAGAAAATCATTTAAAGAATTAGAATAGGAATTATTTGTCAAAGACCTTTTAAAAAGGTCTTTTATTTTTGCAAAAGTTATTTTTTAATAGCAAATTTTATTTTGAGGGATTTTTAAGAATAGAAAAGGTGATTCTAAAATGAACAATATTAGTTTTACATCTTCTATAAAGCCGGTAAATATAAAATCGTTTTCGGACTATGTAGGGACAAAAATTCCGAAAAAAAATTTTGCGGATTTTCCTTGGAACATAGAATCAAGCGTTGTCGGCAAAGATGTTTATACAAATAGAATCTGTGATTGCACATCTTGCATTATTACCGATGGAAATAATTCCATACTTATGCACTTAAACCCTGAAGACAGCTCAAACCACTGTTTTAATAATGTCCTAATGTTTTTGAGAAACCATATTGACCTAAAAAATGAGAACTTACAAGGACTGCTTGTTGGTTCAAAAGATACAAAGAAAAGCCTTGATATATATAACAAATTTTCCAATTTACTAAACCGGTTAGAGATAAAATTTTCAGAACTCCAAAATGGGAAAAGCCCAACAAGCGTTGCATATCTAAAAGATACTGATGAATTTTTGGTAAGCAATGCTCATATTGATAGAGCACTAAAACGAAAACTCTGTGACCAAGATGTATTAAAAAATTCTTTTAAACGAGTTCATATTGCTGACTGCGACGATATTGCATAAATATCGTCAACATAGCAAAACAAACCTGCTTTATAGAAAGCCGCAAGGGCATGCTTTAATTACCCTTCTTGTTGTTCAGTGGTTTTTTGAGACTCATCTCTAACAACCAACAATTTAGTAATTCTTGCGCCATCAACTTCTTTTACGGTGAATGTAAATTCGTGATACTTAACAACATCATCAAGCTGAGCAAGTCTGCCTAGTTCCTTGACAACCAATCCTGCAATTGTATCAACATCATCATCTTCCAATTTGTCATCAGGCAAATCGAAATAATTAGCCAATTCATCAAGTCGCATCATTCCATTTGCCAAATAATGATTTGGTTTAATTTCTTTTATATCAAATTCTGTTTCTTCATCAAATTCGTCTTGCACATCTCCAAAGATTTCTTCCAATACATCTTCCAATGTGATAATACCTGAAGTTCCACCAAATTCATCAACAACAACAGCCATTTGACTTTTATTTTTCTTGAATTCTCGCACCAGATTGTCCATTGTAATTGTCTCAGGGACAAGCAAAACTTTTCTTTGGATTTTTTCAATTGGGCAAACTTCGTCCTTGATTGAAAGAGAATACAAATCTTTTACGTGAATCAAACCTGTAATATGGTCGATATCGCCATCATATACCGGATATCTTGTATATTGATTTTCTGTTGCAACTTTGTTTAATTCCTCAATAGACATCCCTATAGGAACGCAAACCATATCAGTTCTTGGAATCATTACTTCTCTTGCGGTCAAGTCAGAGAATTTGAACACATTGTGTATCATATCTTTCTCTGTTTCATTTAGAACACCTTCGTCATAGCTGGTATTAACCATCAAATCTAAATCTTCAATTGTATGCACAACGCGAGCTGTGCTGACAGGGATTCTAAATAGGCGCAAAATTGCATTACAAGCAACATTCAAAACCCATACAAACGGTTTTGAAATCGTCATAAAAATATCCATCGGTTTTGCAACATACAAAGAAATTTTTTCAGGATATTGGAGTGCAATACATTTTGGAACTTGCTCACCAATAACCACATGCAAAAATGTTACAACCAAAAATGCCACAACCGCAGTGATTGTATGAGTTAAATATACATAAGATGATGGCAAGTTTGACAAAATCGGATCCATCATTTTTTCGATAGTTGGAGAACCAAACCAACCAATACCGATACTGGCGATAGTTACACCGACTTGAACGGCAGCAATGAAGAAATTCATATCTTCCAACGCTTTTAGGGCTAATTTTGCATCTACATTACCATCTTTGGTAAGCTGTTCTATTTTAGCACGCCTTGCACGCACAATTGCAAATTCTGCGGATACAAAAAAGCCATTAACAAGCAACAATACAAAAACTATCAACCAATTGGAAATTATGATTCCCAGACTCGACTCACTCATCCTTTTATTTTTCCTTTAAATTTACTGTTTTAATTATAATATCTATAATAAAAAAAAGCAAGAGATAAGTAAAATAAAGGTTCAAAAGATTTTGCATATTGCATTTTGTTGCAATAAATGCTACTATTGTCACATAATAAAATTATTAAGAATAAGTCTGATAATTTTATTTTAAAGGGAATTAGGAAAAATTTTAAATGAAAAACACATTATTAAAATTATATTTTGGAATAATAATTTTGGCTATGTTAATTTATAATACTGCATTATTTTCCGTAATGTGTGAAATTATTCAAGTGTGTTTTTCGCCATTCAAACCCGAAACTTTAATTTCTGCAATTCCTACAATAGTGCAGTTTATATTAGTTTTTTCTATATTTAATTTTTATAGTGTTATTGCTTTTAAATTTTTATACGACATTATCAAAGGTAAGAAGTCAAACTTATTCAAAGTTTTGATGATTTTTGCATATATTCCATTTATTGTAATTTTGACTTTTGGGTTAATGGCATTATCATTTAAAGAGGTAGTTTCGTTGGTAGACTGAATAGAGGAGTTATGAAAGAAAAATTATTAACATTGTATTTTATAATAATCATTTTTGCTATGTTATTTTATAATTGTGTATTTTTGCTATTAATGCTTGGTGCACTTTTTTCGGTGTCTTTCGTACCATTCAGTGGCACAACGTTTTTATTTTCAATTCCAACAGGAGTACAATCAATATTAAGTTGTATTGTTTTTAATGTATACAGTATTGCAGTTTTGAATTTTTTACATTGTTTTATAAAAGAAAATCAAATAAATAAATTTAAAATTTTAGCGATAGGAATATATATTCCTATCGCAGTATTAATGTATTTTGGAACTTGGATGTTAATTTTTTTAGGAGAAATGAGTCCTATTCCAAATCCAAGTTAAAAGAAAGGAGTGGTTATGAAAAAATCTTTATTAAAAATATATTTAGCAATAATTATAATATTTCATCAATTATGTAATATTTTTATTGCAATTTCGGTATTAATAAGTTTATTTTTACCGAAATTAATAGCGAATTTCACATTGGATTTAGCAAAACAATTAAGTATTGATTATTTATATTTAATAATTGCTAATATTGTTTTAAATGTAGTAGCATTACTTGCCGAGTATTCTACGTGGAAACTTTTTCATAACCAAAAATCACAATTACTTGTTATTTTGTCATTGAATTATATCCCAATGATTGTGGCTTTAGCCTGTTTGCTTTTGTTCTTTAGGTCATTAATTTTTTAGCCATTTTTGTAAGATTCGATGGTTTGTTTTGGTTATAAATATTGAATAATAAGTTCTAAACTCACCTTTCTCCTGAACTTGGTGTGCTAGTTGAACTTTCCAGTCTGTGTCGTTTTTGTTCATATCATAGGTATCAAGTAAAAGTGAAATCAAGTTACCATTATTATCTAAATATGAGTAAACGATATCTCCATGACCAATTGATAGGCTTAAATTTTTACTAGATTTAAAATAGGTGCTTTTATTTTTTACTACTTTTTGGTTTAGAAGTATATCTTTATTCTCAAGAAAATGTTGTTTTATTTCAGGAGAAATTGCAACTTCTCTTGAAATATCGCTATCTGATTTAAAAATGACCCCCATAGAATCTTTTTGCCCAAGTTGTTGTTTCACTTTTGTTTGTACAATTTTCTGAAAATCTTGATTAGGAGGTAAGTCAGAGATACTCCCAACTAAAGCTCCTTTCTTTTTACATCAAACAATCGTAAATTTTGTCGATTTTGTCTTTCATGTCGCAAAATTGTTCTTTGAGGTCTTCAAGGCTATTTAGGGTCGCATAGCGTTTTTCGACATCTTTTATAATCTCTCGGTGTTTCTTTTCCAATTGTTCAGGTGTGACAACAATGCGCTCCTGTATCAAAAACACAAGCACAACAACTATCACCGGTGCATAATATATGAATTGTTCCATAAGTTTTCCTTTCCAAAGTTAAAGTACAATCGGCCAATAAAAATCGACCAAATATGATGCGGCATCAAACGGATGTGACAAAAATTTTAATTCTTTTGCCTGTTTGATTTGAGAATAAGTCGGAATATCTATTTTTGAACTTCCTTCTATATATCTCAAATTGTAAATGTTATACAAAAGTTTTTCGCATTTGGGCGAAATATACAAACCGATTTCTCCATTTGCGTTTTTGACTTTTGCATTGAAGGCAGCAACTCTGTTTTTGATTGGCGGATTAAACCCTTTTATCTTTATTTCTACCTCGTAGCCAAATGATTCCAATTTGCGCTTAATTATTACGTAATTTGTATATTCACTCGTACAACTTCTGTTGTCACCTGAAGCATCACCGTTGACGATAATTTTGCCTTTATGGTTTGGATATCTTGAGTGAAATTCCTCGCAAGTTTTGGATGTTGTCGTATTTTCTAAGACAAGTTCGTCAAAATAGAAAACTTTGTTTTCGGTTTTGTGTGCCAAAACCCAAGCCATAGGGTCGACGTTGAAGTCGCAACTTATATGTACATCCAAATCCTGTTGATATGCTATATTTTTAACATTTTCATCCGTAAAATCTTTTACCACTAGATTTGAACTGTAATCACCGGTTTTGCCCATAACAAAAATCTGATAGTAACTTTCATCATATAAATTTTTGAGTTCGTCACAAAAACCTTTTGGCAGATAAATATTTTGGGTCGTAGGTGCACAAATCAGTCGATAATTCGGTGGTGGATTATCGTAAAAAGTTTTGTAGAGCCATCCTTTTTGAGTTTCAGGGTTTGTATGTCCAAAAATTCTATAGGTGAAGTTTTTCCAATGCGGTTTTGCTCGCTGTCTCATTCTGGCAAGCAGCATTTTGAAGGTCTCATAAGGAACATCCGACATTTCTTCAATTTCCACAAAACCAAGATTTAACGACTTTAATTTGTTGGGTTCATCAAAATGCCTGAATAAGATTTCTGATCCGTTACGAAAAACCAATTTTTGCTCCGCACTCACCCATTTATAATCAATTTTGTCTACAAATCCAATATTATCAAAATGTTCAAAATAAGTTTTTAGTGTTGTGTCACGAACAAGTGTATATGTTTGAGCACCCACAAGCCCAATGATTCCCGGGAATTTTATCGCAAGTAGAATACCAAGGAGAGCTCCGGCAAAAGTTTTACCGGAACCGTAACCACCTTGATAAACTGCGACATCCAAAGAATAATCGTGCGGAATTTCTAAAAATCTTCTTTGAGCATCCAGCAGTTTATATTTCACAATATCACCTCATAATTTACTGAACTTTTGTATCCGATGTTTCATCTATCGATTTCTCTTCTGTCAAAAAGTTATTCGCGTTTTCAATTCCATATTGTTCCATTGCAAATTTGAAACACTCAAGCCAATCAATACGATTTGCAACAGTCTCTATTTTCAAAAATGATTGAAGAACTTCAAACAATTCTTTTAACTTGGCTTTGCGCTCAAAAGAAGCTTTTCTGTCTCCATAGCGGTAAACATAATTTGAATTGCGAATTTTATCATCAATTTCTACAAGATACAAATGCCCACGATCATTTGCTAATACAGTTTCTTTACCCAGCTTAAAATTTGAAATTAATTCGGCTGTTTTTTCAACCATTGGTACTATGACCTTGCGATTTATAGATTCCAAAATCATATTTAATCGAGCCTCTTGACCTCCAACAGAATAATTCAGCTCCGTAGCAGTACGCTGTGATTCTTGGATATTTCCTGCCATATTTTTGAAAATTCCTGTTGCACTTTCTATTGTTGATTTGAAATAATTTAAAAAATCCCAACCTTGCATAGCTTTGTCAAAAGAAATTGGTGTTGGAGTTGACGTCATAAGAGTTGCATCATATTCAATAATTTTTCCAGGACGCACATCTTGTTCTCCTTTAAAACAGCCTTTTGGTGCAAGATATGGTGGATTCATCATAAGAGCAAGCGCATCAAGTTGTTTGTTTAAAATCGTTGAGGCTATATTGTTTAGTATCAAAGCCACACGCAATGGCGAAATTCCTCTGCCTGTTGTCGGATTTTCTATAATATTTGCATGAATAAATGGATTTATTACAAAAGGATTATCTTCAAATCTAATAATCACACTCCTGCCTGCAAGCACAATTAATTTATTTTTCAAAACAGTTCCATTTTGAAGTTCAATATCTCCCCAGTATTCTAATACCTCAATTTTCCCATTGTGAGAAGATGTTAAATGCGTATTTTTTGCTATTTTTTTTGCCACCACTCCTTTCAATATTTCAAGCTTTTCGGGATTTAAAAAGTTGTTAGATTTATTTGACTTAATTTCATCTAACGACAAATATGTGCGATAAATTTTGCCACAAGAATCCCAGTTTTCTTTCTCTGCTCTATCAAATACAAAATCCTCATAATTGATGAATTTTACTCGTGCGTTGTCATAAACCACATTATCTTCTACAATAAAAGATTCCTTAATTCCTTTCGTAATTTGCTCATCCAGTGTTACGGCTCTGCGAGTCCTTCTTGTTTTTGTTTCCCATCCGACAAAAAGAGTTACTTCTCCTGTTTCAACAACAGAATCAATAATTTTTTCCATCTCATCTTCGATTTTCATTGATTCAAATGTATTAACAAGCATTGCTTTTTGCTTGTTGGCATATTTTTGAGTTTCATAATCAATACCTTCAACATCAAACATGCTATCAGGATGAGAATACAAATTTTGTACAATGTGCGATTTTAAAGTTTGGGCAAGTTCATAAATATCTGGAAGTTGAATTTTACAATCCCAAGCATTAATTTTTGGAATAACAGAATCATAAATTGCATATTTTACCAGTAAATTGTCTGCAATTTGTGAATTGCGAGCATCCTCATAATAATCGTATTTTTCAGTTATTTGACCAAGCAAATATTGTTCATCCGCATAGGACAAATTGTTGTTATCATTTTTCATATTTACCTCATTTTTTGTAGTAATAATTTCTGTACAATCCGTAAACTTCAATATTTTGAGGCTTACCATTGCGTAGAGTTTCTTTTTGTAATGTTGATTCGTGAGTAAATCCGCAAATTTTGAGCAAATTTTTTACTCTAAAATTGTCAGGATAAACTTGGGCTTTGATTTTTTCTAGCCCAAATTCATCAAAACATTTTTTCAAAAATATTTTTGCACTGTATTTAGTAAAATCACCCCAAGCACATTTAGCAAAACATGTTGTCAATTCTGCACTATATAAGCGAGTTTCTTTACCGATAAAATTATCTAAATAGACAAAACCCATCGGCTTGTTATAAAAATTCAAAATCAACCAAAAGTTATTTGGTAAAATTTTTGGAATTTCAAAAATATCTTTAGGAATAAAAGCAAAATCATCTTGAAAATATTTTGAATAATTTTTTATACAACTATTTATAAAAGAAAGCTCTTGAGGTGCTAGGAGAATTACTTTTGAATCAACTTTTTTAAATTTGCACATAAAAGCTATCCATTGTATTTTAAAAATTTCACAAATTTATCACCGCAGACAAAAGAGTCTATTTCTCCTGATTGCAATTTTAACCTGTCAGAATTTTGCTTGCCCAAATATCCATCAGCTTGAAGTCCGTTTATTTTGGAAGAAGTTTTGCTAACCTTATTCAAAACTTCAAATATTGTGAATTTTGAAAATATTTTGTCCTTTGGGACTAATTTTATATCTGTAATAATTTTTGAATTTTGGCAAGATTTTTTATTTAATTCCTTTCTAAAATCTTGTTCTAATTTTGCTTTTGTAATTTTTTCATATTCTGAATCATTTAACAAAATTTGTTCTATTTCATTGTGTTCTTTCATTTTTTACCTTTCAAATATTAAATTTTTTCATCATCTAAGTTTGAAATTGTGATAATCTTAGCTTCCTGATAGCTGTTTTCATCATTTGATACAGAAGAAAATCCAAGATATTTGCACAAAGATTCTAGCGCTTTTAAACCTGCAGTCGAATCTCTAAGTTTGCGTTTGCCAGTAAAATTCCCATCTTTGTCTGTAATATCTTCTTCCGTCAACGAAAACTCCGCAATTTGTAAAAGTTTTTGAATTACATATCCTCTTTGCACACTGAGGGTGTTGATTTGCAGATTTATTTGAGATTTAATTTCACGAATTATATACTCTTTTTTCAATAATTCTGTCGCAAAATTTTTCAAATCTTTATTTTTGTAACCGGCTTTTTTAGCTGCCATTTCACTATCAAGACTTTTGATATACTCACTTACAAACCGTTTTTGTTGTTGTGTCAGTTGGTGTTTCATGTCTTTACATTTCTTATCATAATTTGTATTTTTGCCGAAAAATTTGTATAATATACATGCTATTTATATTTCGGCTAGTGTAAATCTTAACAGGGGGGAATGAAAAGGACTTCCTGTTTTTTTTGCCCTTATATCCGTGATAACTTGATTGTTGGAGTATTTGAAGTCGCAATTGTGGACTTGGATTTTAAGTTAGCCATTGCTTCTTTATACATGCTCATCCAATACGAAAACTTGAAGTATTGCGGATTAGCTTTCAATCGCATGCACGTACCATAAACAAGTAATTGTTCAACAAACGGCATTGGAATTAAAGATTTATCTGTTGAAGTTTCAAAATCAGATTTTTCTTTGCCTTGTCCATTTTGTACACAATTTTTTGTGTAATAAATTATATCCAACTTTTTATCCTTGTCGAATTTTGGAAATAATAGTTTGTTATCAAATATTGAATAAGTTTGAGATTTTGGATTACCTGATAAAAAAGATGCAATATTTTCATCAAACTCATAACGTTTCCCATCGATAAACAAATATAAAATTCTGCCATTTATTGGATTTTGAATTTCTGTGGAGTTGGCATTAAAATTCACTTGAGTTCGTCTTAATAAAAAACTCCAACACTCTGTTGCACAAATTTCTTTATTTATAATATTCAAAATTGTAATTATTCGTTTGTGGTCATTTTTTGTCAACTCGGAAAATGCATTAACTTGCCTATAGTTAAGTTCTAACAAACATTTATTTATAAGTTCTAAAAAATTCATAAGTTCTCCTATAATTTTGAAAATTCAGGCAGAAAAATCAAATATCTTTCTGCCCAAATTTCTTGAAATTTACGACATTACTTAATTAGTCCCAGTTTTACCTGCTCCATAATTGCTTTTTCATTTTTCGTAAATTCCTCACCACTCATATTGCCGATTTCCTCACGAGTATAAACCCTGTTAAAGCCGGTCTCCGGAGCAGAATTTTGTGCATAAGCCGTCAATTTACTCTTTGCCAGTGTGTTCTCGTCATTCAATGATTTCTCGTATTCGGATTTTTTCAAATATCTATCAACTGCAGATTTTTCCAGCCCTTCTACAAGTTGAGCGATTTCATCTTTGTCCAGATTGAGCGGTTTGAGGTAATTTAGGATATCGCCTCTTCCTTCTGATTTAAAAAACTCAGGATGTTCTGTATTGAATATCTCAAATTGAGTTTGTTCAGATGGAGAAGATGCAGGCTCTTGCTGTTGTGGATTGTACGTGTTGTTGATTTGATTTAATTTCCCAGCCAGTTGGGTCAAAAGATATTGTCCTTGTTCTTGTGTAATTAAATTTTGCTGTACAAGCCCTTTCACATTTTGAACCTGTGTCGCAATTTCTTGCATTATTGAATCATAGCCGCTTTGTTGTGGACTCACGGCAATTGATGAATTATTGTTTGATATATTATTTTGCATACGTTATACTCCCTCGGATTTTGGCAAAGAATTCATATAAGCTACAGAGATTTCTACGACATCGTCAATAAAACCCGATAAAAAAATAGCAACTATTTGTTTAAAAATCCCTGAAATTGGAAGATTTTTCAAAATATAATTTATTGCAAGTTGCTTTTTCTCTTTTCCTTTATTTGAACCAAGCTCGGTTTCTGCAACCAAAACTGCGTTTCTTGCCAATTCTTTTATTTGCTTCTTTAAATTTGAAAACATTAGTTCCTCTCCTTAAACTTATACGGCAGTTACAACCATTTTTGCCAAAGCTTTTGGCTGAACAGTTTTTGCACCATACAAATACAAACCTCTAACCAAATCAGAAAAACTGTCTTTATCCCTAAGACTCTCTATTTTTGCAAGTTGAGATGCAAATGTAATAGCCTCATTTGTCCCTGCAAGTACATAGTATTTGCCGTCAACATCTGCTAAATTTGTGCTGACAAGAACATCCATGCCAGCAATTCTGCCAATAGAACCTTCACGCAAAGTTTCATCTGCAACCTTGTAAGCCGAAATAAATTCAGGACTTTGCAAAAGATAAGATTCAATATTCGGATTAATTACAACCCAAGGTTTAGCTCCAAGATGTACTGCATCAGAGTTTTTCAAAGCAAGTGACAATTTAACAAAATTTTCATAAATTGTAGACTTGTCTAATACAATTGGAGAACTTTCACTACCGATAGTGTTATCTTCTGAAACATTTGTATGCATACCAAGTAAATATGAATCTTGAACCTCTTCAATAGCATTTTTCGCGTTTACCAAATGGGCTTCCATAATGTCTGTATTTGCTTGTACTTGTGCAACATCATCAATTTTGAATGCAAAGAATTTCTTTTGGTCAATTACCAAATCTTGCGATGTTGGAGTAAGTGAAGAGTATTCAATATTTTCAGATGTTAGAGTCGAAACTGAGACTGCTGCAGGGGTGATGATTTTTACTGTATCCCCTTGATTTTTAATTTCACCTTCCCAATTGCGATTGACACATTGCAACATAACGCAATTTTTCTCTAACATTTGGCTTAGCTTTTGACTCCAAATTTGTGGAATAAAAGCTGAATACGTAGTTTTTTGTTCTGACATTTTTTGTTTCCCTTTCTATTTTTCGTGTATATACGTATATGAGTGGTGTTTTTAGTCATCGTTGTAAATTTCTCTAAATTGAAGTCCGATAATTGCACAATTATCAACGATTTCTTCTCCTTCAACGCAAAGTTGGATTGAATAATTGCTTCCGCAAATTTCTGCTTTTTCCATCGCATTAGTCGAAATCGGCCAAACAGGAACTTCTGATTCTCCATCATTCCAACAGTATTGAGGCTCATTAGGGGTATCTTCTCCACTCCACATAAAATGCCTCAAGTGTTTTGCAAAAATCAATTCCTTGTCATCTTGATATTCGCTATCAAAATCTTTATAGATAGAAAATTTAAAATTGTTGTCGTAAATATCATCAAGCACAAAATAAAATTCATCTATCAATTTTCGGTGTAAAACGTTTCCCAATGATAAAAACGGAGATTTCCACATAAACGAAATACTTTTACCGTCAAAAGTTGTACCAAAATCTTCTAAATAGATATTTCCACTATCATCTGCTGTATAAATTTTAGAATTTGCATTGCAAGCTGTCGTTATATTTTGTGGCAAAACTCGTTTATACCAAGCGTGGTTCAAATAATCATTTATCCAAATTGTGTGAAAATATCCATCATCGACATAAGGGAAGAAATACCAAACTTGGTGTTTATTTTGATAGTGCAAAACAAAGACTTCATCAAACCTCGTTGGGTCAAAGTTTTCAAATTCCGAAGAGATATTTCCTGAGATTTCAGACCCTAACCTTATTTGGTTTAATTCGCCAACTTGTTCCAATGCATAAATCCCATTACTCATAAAATATTGCTTATTATCAACATTGACAATGGAGTTCCTTGCACTTGCACCTTTATCCGCAAACAATTCGATGGCAAAATCAGCAGGACTTGTTCCTGAAAGTAAATAAACTCTATCTTTTTTATATATTGCAAGATAATCTTTGTATGTGCGCATTGTTACAATATCAGAGGTATCAGTATGAAAATCTTTGATATACCCTGCATCGTTTTCAGTCTTAAAATCGTTATATGTTCCTAAGGCAGAATAATAAATAGTTGAACCTTCTGTGCACCAAATTCGACCTTTATAAACAGTTATGCAACTTGGATAAAATATTTCATTTTTTTGATTTTTCAAATTACATTGAACAATATCAAAATTTTCATTATCTTTCAGATAAAACATTTCATCCAGTTCAGTCGAAATTAAAATGCCGTTCAAAAAATTTGCAAATTTTACGTCTTTTCCGACCAGTGTTTTTTCTAAAAGTTTTAATTCATTTGACTCAAACAAATAAACATATATTTTGCCTGAAATTGTCGTAATAATAAGTTTAAATTTATTTTCTTTTTCAAGTTCGTGTAACCCTGTAATTTGTTCAAGGACAGGCAAATTTATTAACAGCGTATTGCCTTTTTGCTTTATGATACCTTTATTCTTATAAATTTCTATATTTTGTGAATCAGTCCAAAATATTTTACTTGGATTTAAGCCAAGTTCAGTTTTGGTGGAAGATTGATTAATCCCACCTGACAAGTCAAAATAATTGATATCCATATTTTTACTCCCTATAATTTTTCTCTGTACCAACGGATTTTTGAACGAATAAAATTGCCAATATCATTCTTGTTGACCCACGGATATGGTGGCAAGTAAATGATATCTATTTTGCCAAAGCTTGAAGTCTCTGGATGAGCCTGACCAAATTCGTAGTGAGTAAGTACATGTTCTTTATCTATCGGTATAGCGTATTTTTGGCAAAGTATTGCTCCAAATTCCACACAGGCTTCAAATTGCACTTTTGATATTGGGAATTTCCCTGTATCTTTTTGATACTTAAAGCCATACATTGCGCACATACATAAACCGATTGAACCGGTATTGCCACCACCTGTATGTGCAGCATACTTGCCATCATTACAATTATTGTTGTCTTCCGGTAAGAATTTGCCGTTGTAGATTTTGCCTTCTACATCAACTAAATAGTGATAGTACTGTTTTTCAAATTCACTTGGGTAATATCTCCCTGCACTCCAATGGATAATTAATCTTTTTGCCATACGTAATAAAACCTCATTCTATCTTCCAACGCGGATGTTGTTGCATATATCGTACTACTGCGTTGGTTCTATTGCGTGCATTCAAGCCTGAGACAATATAAGAAATATAAGTTTGAATAGTTCTTTCTGATATTTTTAAAATATGACTAATTTCCTTGTCAGTGTATCCTTTTGCTACAAGAGTTAATATTTCCAGTTTCCTTGGAGATAGTTGCATTCTATTACCTCTTAGTTAATCTTACATTAAGACTTGTCTTCATTGATTAATAATATCTCCGACTATGAAAGAAAAGAGGGACGGTATTTGTTTGGGGGAGTTTTGAAAAGAGAAACGCCCCTCGTCTATTCATCAGATGAATAATAAACAAATGATTGAAGGATTAGTCAAAAAAATGGTATGTATTTTAAACTTTTAATTATTCCTTTACTTATATTTCTCCCTATCTCGTACTTTCTAAAATTAAGACGAGTTTATCTATGGCACTGTACAAATACTTGTATTGCCTTAATATTCTCCTCTTTTAACCTGTTGAAGAAATGTATCTCTCAACTGATTACATTCCAAGTATAAACGACTTTCTAAAAAATAACAGTCCGTATTTTTACATACGTAGAAATACGGACTAGACAACCCTGAATAAAACCTCTACAAAACCATTTCACCAAATTCTGGGTCTAAAAATTTAATAAAATTTTACATTTTATTTTTGACAATTTTTTGTAAAATTTTAACAACTTGCCAAAAATTTTGCTCAGTTTACAATAAAAATATGGGGAATATTTTACTTATCACTGATAACGATAATATTTTTGAGAGATATAAAAGATTATTTGACAATGCGTCAAATAGCTTTACTTCTTGTTGCAACAATACTTCAATTCTTGACTTAATTGAAATTGAACATGTTGATGTGGTAATAGTTGATGAAAATATTCCTGACATAAACCTGAATTTAACAATCAAAAAAATAAAATCAAAACTTGAAAACGCACAGATATTACTCCTTACGGATGGGAATAATTCAGAAGAAGACTTGCAAAAATATGCAAGCGGTTTTATTTTAGACAAATTGGCAGATGAACTTGTAGTTGCAACCGTAAACACACATTTAAAAACTAAAGAAAAATTAGATATTTTATCTGGGAAAAACAAAGATTTGGCAGATAGTTTGTATAGATTGAATGTTTTGTACGGAACAAGTTCCCAATTTGCAGGAACACTTGATACTAAAGAACTTTTGACCTATATGATAGAAGGCTTAGACAAATCTTTGAGTTTTGATTTAACTTGTACTATCTCTTTTGGATTTGAAAATGAACCGGTTTTGATTATAAATTCCCTTTATGATATTTCTGAAGAATTGATGAGTGCACTGAAACTCCGTGCAATATTGAACTACAAATCATTATTTGATAACAAACATATTCCATTTGATATTGATGATAAAAACCTTAAAATTATCAAAAATATCAAAAATCCTAACAACAAATTTACGTTTACGATTTTTCAGTATGACAATATGTTTGCACCAATTGATTTAGGGGACAATTTCTTTGGCTGTATTGAAATCTTCAAAGAAAAACCTTTCACAACAGATGATGCATCATACTTCCAAACTATTGTTCAGCAAGTATCTTTACCGTTAAAAAGTGCTGGGTTGTACAAAGAAATTATTGAAAAGAATGAAGAATTAGAAAAGCTTGAACGCGTAAAATCTGAATTTATCTCAATTGTATCTCACGAGTTGCGAACCCCACTCACTCCGATAAAAAACGCTTTGAGTATTTTATCAAGCGGTAGATGCGGAATATTAGGCGAAACTGCAGAGAAATTTATTGATATGGCTAAAAGAAATGTTGAAAACTTAACTAATATTATAAATGACATTCTTGATATCAACAAAATTGAAGCAGGAAAAATGGATTTCAATTACAAATTAATGAACATACATTCAGTTATTGAAAATGTGAAAGCAACATTTGATTGTGTTGCGAAAGAACACGAAATAATTTTGCAAGCAAATGAACAAAACAACTTGCCAGAAATTTATGCGGACTCTCAACGACTAGGACAAGTTTTGACGAACCTTGTTTCTAATGCCATCAAATTCACTCCAAAAGGCAAATGTATCACTATTAAATCAGAACTTAAAAACTCTGCTGAAATTTCAACAAATCACTATTTTGAAGATGAAATCAAAAATCTTGATGGCAGATATATTGTTGTGAGTGTAGAAGATGAAGGTATTGGGATTAAAGAAGGAGATTTATTGAAAGCTTTTGACAAATTCACCCAAATTGAAAATTCTCTTTCTCGCAAAGTTGGCGGTACCGGTTTAGGATTACCTATTGCCAAACAACTTATCAAAGCTCATAAAGGTGCTATTTGGTGCGATAGTGAGGAAAACAAAGGCTCAAGTTTCCATTTTGCTTTGCCTGTTTCTACAGAGCAGATAAGAGATGAAAAAACAATACAAAAAGAATTGCTATAAAAGGATAATATAATGACTCAAAAAAGAAAAATAAGTATTTTAGGATCAACAGGTTCAATCGGAACTCAAGCACTGGAAGTTATAGAAAAATTGCAAGACAAATTTGAAATTATTGCACTATCTGGTGGTGGCAATGTTGAACTCTTAAAACAACAAGCCGAAAAATTTCACCCAAAATATATTTGTATTGGCAAAGAAACTTCTGGAAAAATAAATATTGACGGTGTAAAAACATTGTATGGCGCAGAAGGATTAGACGAAATTTGTTCAAATAGAGAAAATGATATTATTCTCGTAGCGGTTTCAGGAAAAATTGGCTTACGTCCTACTCTAAAAGCTATTGAAAATGGTATTGATATTGCACTGGCAAACAAAGAAACACTTGTTATGGCCGGTGATATTGTTATGAAAAAAGCTAAAGATGCAGGAGTAAAAATTATCCCTGTAGATAGCGAACACTGCGCTATCCATCAATGTATCAAAGATATTTCATTGGTTGATAAATTAATTATTACAGCAAGTGGCGGACCATTTTTGCATAAAACAACAGAAGATATGAAAAACGCTACTGTCAAAGAGGCTTTAGCTCATCCAAGATGGCACATGGGACGAAAAATCACCGTAGATTCAGCCACCCTGATGAATAAAGGGCTGGAAATAATTGAAGCTCATCACCTTTTTAATATGCCGTACGACAAAATTGATGTTGTTGTTCATCCGCAAAGTATTGTTCACTCTGCGATTGAATATAAGGATGGCAGTGTAATAGCTCAGCTCGGGTTGCCTAGTATGCATATTCCAATACAATATGCAATTACATACCCTAACAGATATGAAGGAATTAAGTCAAAAAGCTTTAGCTTTGCAGAAATTGCTCATCTTGATTTTGAAAAACCTGATTTTGAAAAATTCCCAAGTGTGAAATTGGCATATAGCGCAGGAAAAATGGGCGGCAGCGCAACAGTGTGTCTGAATGGCGCAAATGAAGAGGCTGTTTTTGCATTTCTAAACGGTGATATAAAATTGTATGATATTTATACAATTACCGCTAAAATGATGGAAGCACATGAACTCATTAAAACTCCTACAATAGATGAGATTTTTGAAATAGACAAAGAAGTTCGCACTAAGACTAAAGAATTGATTAAGAAGTTATAGGTTTAATAATTCATCACAATAATCAGACATTTGGCACTCTGAACTGCAAATTTTGAACTTTTCGATTTTTAGATACAAGTAGGGTGGGCTCACTAGCCCCATATTAAAATTGTCAGCTTGATTATAATATTTTACTCAACAACAGCAACGCCAAATTCCGTTGTTTCAAGCCCATTTTTCACCCAATAACCTTCTTCTTGTTCAAAAGATGCGTCTAATGAAAAATAAGTAGACCCAGAGCCTGTCATAATAGCTGTCGGATATTTTGCTTTTATATGTTGGAGTTCAGGATAATCATTGATTAGTGCCCATTCTAAATCATTTACATAATTGGCACGAGAGTCAATATCTACACTATTTTTAATTTTTTCTGAAAATTTTGTATAAGCCTCTTTAGCAGAAATTCCAAGTTTAATTGGCTTAATTAAATTCACTGTTCGTTTTTTGTATTCAGAATCGCTTAAAACCTCTCCGCGCCCATGAGTTTGCATACAGCCACCTTTTAGACAGAAATTCAAATCTGAACCTAATTGAGCGCAAAGCTCATGAAGCTTGCCATCCGATAAAATATTTCCAAAAATCTTATTCAATCCGAAAAATGTACCAGCACCATTTGTGCTTCCACCTGCCAAACCTGCTGATACCGGAATGCTTTTATCTATATAAATATCAACATGTTGAGGTTCTTTTACACAAGTTTTTAGAAACAGTTCAACGGCTTTATAAACAATATTTTTTTCGTTATACGGAATTTCTGTGCTGTTTCCACTCAAAATAATTTCTGTTTTGTCGGACTTTTTGACAGTAATAGTAAGATAATCATACAAACTTACGGTCTGCATAACACTCTCAATATTATGAAAACCATCGGGGCGTTTATTTACCACTTTTAAATCTAAATTTATCTTAGCTGGGCATTGGATTTTTATCAATTTTTTCAATTATTTTTCCTCCGATGCCAAGAGAGCCTCTGATAATTTTCCAAAAGTTTCAATTGAGAGTTTTTCTCCTCTGGTATTTTCGTCAACTCCAATAGTCTCAAGTGCTTTTACAACATTTTCACGCAAAAATCCGCCATTTAACAAGCAATTTTTGATATTTTTTCTTCTTTGAGCAAATCCTGCTTTTACTGTTCTTCTAAAATAAGAATAATCAGAAAGCTTGATTTTAGGTTCTTTTCGGACATCCAATTTTACAAGTGCAGAATTAACTTTTGGTGCAGGATAAAAACATTTTCTACCCACAAGACGCAAAATTTCAACATCTGCCCAAAATTGAGACAAAATTGACAACAAACCGTATTGCTTGTTCGGAGAATTTTCATCCGCAACCATACGCCTTGCAACTTCTTCTTGCACCATCAAAATTATATCTTTAATTTTGTTGCGGTTTTTGTTGTTCAAATCATCAACTTCCCCCAACAAATGTGCAATAATCGGACTTGTAATATAATACGGAATATTTGCAACAACTTTAAAATCCCCATCTGTCAAGGTTGATAAATCGGTTTTAAGAATATCATTATGGATTATTTCCAAGTTTGGAGCATTTAGTTTTTTGAGTTCTTTTATAGCCTCTTCATCTAGCTCAATTGCAATAACTTTTTTTGCATATTTTACAAGTTGTTCTGTTACAAATCCAACCCCAGGACCAATTTCTACAACTGTATCTTCAGTTGAAATATTTGCATACTCAATAATATCTTGGATAACTTCACCATCTACAAGAAAATTTTGACCAAGACGTTTTTTTGTTCTAAAAAATTTTGCGCGTTCAAAGTAATTCATCATAGGTTTTATCTTATCACACACACAATTTTGGGTAAATAAATATAATTTTCAAAATCTATCCTGTCGGCTAAATGTTTACAATGTATTATTTGATATTTTAAATAATGTTATAATTATTATCGAAAAGGGGATGGGCATGCTTAATTTAAAACAAAAATTAGCAAAAGATGAGATTTTAAAACTATATACAAAAGGTTATAAGCGACCAGAAGATTTTACTATAGGTATGGAATACGAAAGATTGCCTATCTCATGTAGTTCATTCAATACAGTGGATTACTGGAGCGAATTTGGTATTAAAAACTTTTTAGAAAATTTTGCAAAAGAAGAAACTTGGGACTATATAACAGATAACAAAAATATCATCGGACTAAAACATAAACACGACACGATTACTCTAGAACCTGGGTGTCAGGTAGAAATTAGTGCAAAACCAGAACGTACAATTTTTGAACTAAAAAAGAAAATTGATAACCTCAACGCTTTGATTGAACCAATTTCCCAAAGAATGAATTTCACTTTACTTAATTATGGGGTTTCTCCGTTAAATACTTATAAGTCAATAAATTTGATACCAAAGCGCAGATATAAAATTATGGCAAAATATTTGTGGGGTATTTTAGCAGATGTTATGATGCGCGAAACTGCCGGCATCCAGTGCTGTATAGATTTCAAATCAGAAGAAGACGCTATGCGAAAATTTAAACTCGCAAATAAGCTTTCTCCGTTTATGACAGCAATGTTTGCCAATTCCCCAATCAGAGGCGGTGTTGATACAGGCTATAAATCATTTAGAGCTCTTGCTTGGCTCAATACAGATAATGACAGATGTGGCTTTGCCGGAAAAATAAGTGAAGAATTTTCATTTGAAGATTATATAGACTGTGTATTAAAATCTCCAATGATATTTATTCAACGCAATAACCTACAATTTGAAGTGAACGGTGATATTACATTTGAAGAATTTCTGCAAAAAGACTTTGAAGGAGCACAAGCGACTTTAGAAGATTATGAACTCCATTCAAATTTGTATTTCCCTGATGTCAGATTACGAAATTTTATTGAAATCAGAAACCAAGATTGCGTTGGTGGCGATTTGAAATATGCTATTTTAGCTATTTATAAAGGAATTCTTTATAGCAACAGTGCTATGGCTGAATGTGAGGAGCTATTTAAACACTTGCAATACAAAGATTTTTCAGAGTTACGATACAATGTTCCGCGCAACGCTTTGCATTCCCGTATCAAAAAAGGCAAAGTTCTTGATTATGCAAAAGAAATAATTAAAATTGCCGAAAAATCTCTTAAAGAAGAACAAACAGGCGAGGAATTGTTCCTTGACGCGATAAAAGAATATACAATGTGCGGACTTACTCCTGCTGATGTAATTATAAAAAACTGGCATGGCGGATGGAACAAAAACCTACAAAAACTGATAAAATATTTATCAAAATTTAATTAGAAACAGCATCTATACATTCAGGTTCAAGGTGAATACTTGCCGAAATATCTCCAAATTTTGATGCCATATCAACTTCAATAAGATCGCAAATTTTGTGACAGTCATAGATAGACATCTCATTTGGAAATATCAAAGTTAATTCTACATTTTTGTTAGGACCTAGTCTGCGTGCTCTTAGATTTTTATAATCAATAATTCCTTTGGATTTATATGAATTCAAAAAAGTTCTAAGTTCATTTAAATCTTTTTCAGGTAAAGAACAATCCAGCAAGTCATTCATTGAATTTTTAGAAACAGAAAAACCAGCTTTTAAAATCACAAGGGCTACAACAATTGCAACAATTGAATCCAAAATATAAATGCCTGTCAACTTGATAATCAACAAACCTGCAAATACGCCTAAGGATGATAATACATCTGTTCTCAGGTGTTCTGCATCAGCATATAATGATACGGAGTCGGATTTTTTTGCGACATGGAACAAAACTGAGCTAACAACAATATTCATAACAACAGCCAGCCCCATTACAACC
>ERZ779835.18-NODE-18-length-49099-cov-6.313107_pt1 | contig 49099 bp, 8 predicted proteins | sample MGYA00511382_ERZ779835 | MGnify/ENA primary metagenome ERZ779835 (study PRJEB29588, sample SAMEA2150814) | human gut metagenome | biome: human gut; feature: human-associated habitat; material: faeces | place: Denmark | collected 2008/2010 ... | reverse complement strand
TCGAAAAATTATTTAAAAAGTATCATTCAATTATATTTTTTTACCAATTTTTCTCTAAAAAATGCCAAAAAGGGCATTTTTACCTAAATAGAGTTAAAAAATAAGCTTAAAATCTTTTTATTTTTTCTTACGATGATTTAACTTAATCCACATAATAAAACCTCTAGCAAAAATACTAGAGGTTTTATTAATTACATTGTTATATTATCTGATGAGCCTTCATCATCGACTTGCTTTTGGGTATTGGCTTTTTCTTGCAAAGTCTCTACTTCTTTAGCTTCACTCAAATTGTTAGCTACCAAATTAGCATGCTTTAAATCTAATTTATCTTCAAAATCCTTGTTAACAATGAACTCATAAACAAATTTATCTTCAAAAGGCTTTGAGAAATAATAACCTTGACCATATTGAATATTATTTTTTTCAAGATATAAAATATGATCATATACCTCAACACCTTCTGCTATTACCATACGATGCATGTGTTCAGCTGAATCTACAAGCATCTCAACAAATTTTTCCTTCATTTTATTATTATTAATATCCTTAAGGAATGATCTATCTAGTTTAATAATATCAATTGGTTCCTTTTCAATTTGAGATAAGGCTGCATAATCAAGCTTAAGACCATCAACACTAATTCTAAAGCCCAAATCTCTAAGTCTTAATAAGTTAAGCTTTACTTGATCCATTTTATCATACATCATATAATCTTCAATTTCCAAAACTATTTTATGAGGATTTGCCTTAGTATTATGAAGTAGCTTTTTTAGTTCCTCTACTAAAGTATCTGACATAAGCTGTTTAGTTGAAATATTATTAGTGTATATCAAATCATTGGCGCCAATGTGAGATTGGATTTCACCCATTTTAGTTACGATTTGCTCTACACCCCATTTAGAGATATAATTAATATCTCCACTAGTTTCAAGCATCTTAATAAATTTATCTGGTGTTAATACACCCTGGGTTGGATGATTCCATCTTAAAAAGGTTTCAAAACCTAAAAGCTTTTTTTGTCTTATATCAATAATTGGTTGATAATAAAGACAAAATTGTCCATCATCAATTGCCGTTCTAATTTCATTGAAATAATCCATATTCGAAGTTTCTTTACTATCAATATCAGATGAGTAAATCATGTAATTATCTCCACCATTACGTTTAACAACGTAATTAGTTAATTCAAGTGATCTTAAAAGGGCCTTATAGGTTGTTCCACAAGTAGGATATAATGCAATTGAAACAGACACAGTTAAATTAACTGGTGTTTGATGGCCATTTTCGTATGTCTGTTTTAACTTCACAATTAAATTAGATACATCTTCCTCAACGGTCGCATAATTAACATCATCCTTAACAAGAACAAATATTTTATCATCATTAAGACGAGAGACAACCGAATGCTCAACCCCACTAGTAATGCGGTATGAAAGCTCCTGCAAAACCTGGTCACATCTTGAAGGACCATATAATTCATTTAACCCTTTAAAGTTATCAATATCAATTTGCATAACATAAAAAGAACCAAATTTACCAACACGAGCAATATAATTATCAACTATTCCTTTCATCTTGGAATTAGGAATCATATCAGCCGTAAGAATATTTTTATCTTCTCGATATCTCGCCTCATTATGAAGCATTAATCTTATTAATAAATAAATCAAACTACCAATAATAAGAATTACGGTAATTGTAATTACAATATTAAACGCATTTGTCGCAAGCATTATATCACTTACCTTTCATATTAATATCTACACCATTTTTAGCCATATCAAGAGCTTTATCAAGTGGGACAGCCTTAGAGATTAACCATCCTTGGAAATAATTAGTCCCTGCTCGCTTTAAAATTTCAGCTTGCCCCTTTGTTTCAACACCTTCCGATATTACGGATAAATTAATTGACTTAGCCATTCCAATAATTCCTTTAATAATAAGTTGTGAAGTCTTATCATTCTCAAGATTTTTAATAAATTCCTTATCTGTTTTTATCGTATCAATTGGAAGCTCCTTAAGATACTGCAAGGATGAATACCCCGTACCAAAGTCATCAAGATGAATTCTAAAGCCGTGATTTCGTAAAATGTTAAGTTTTTCAATAACAACACTAAAGTTTTCCATTAAGAATGTTTCTGTAATTTCAACAGCAATTGAGCCCGGTTTTAGCTTATTCTTTTCAAATTCCTCTAATAAAAATCCAACAAATCCGGCCTGGAAAAGCTGAGCTGGAGAAACATTTATAGATATAGCAATTCCATATTGTTCAAATAATTTAGCATTTTTAAATACATCTTTTACAATAAAGTTACCTATTTCAATAATTAAACCATTCTTCTCAGCAAGTTCAATATACTCTTGAGGAGAGATATTAATATATTTAGGATTATTCCAACGTATCAATGACTCAAAGCCAGCAATACGATTTTCAAGAACATCATATTGAGGTTGGAAATACATCATAAATTCATTTTTTTCTAAGGCCTTAACTAAATCCTCTTGCATTTGCTTACGATGATTAATCATATTTTGAATTGTAGCATCATATTTAATATAATCACGATTAATTGATTTTAAGGCTACATCAAGAGTTACCTTTAATGAATCAATAATATCGTCAAGAGAAATATTTGTTTTAGATACATTTATGACATCATAAGAAGAAATTTTATATTTAACATACAATGTATTATTTTTTATTTCAATTGTTTGATGAAGATTATTAATTAAATCCTCAATCATCTTTCCATTTTCTTCCTTCATATTAGCATTAAGCGTGCAAAGAAACAAATTATTCTCAATTTGATATAGATTGTTTTGCCCGATTGTTTTTTGAATACGACTAGCTACCTCATCAAGAATTGCATTATATGTCGGGGTTCCAAATACACTACTTATTTCTTCATGTTCAGCTAAATCAATTAATAAAAATGTAATTACTCTATTTAAACTTTCCTGTTTAATTTTAGTATAATTTGCCACAAGGGAGAAATAATTAGGTAAACCTGTTATAGCATTTTTACTTGTTAACTCCTTTAATCTTTCATTATTTAAATACGCATCGGTTATATCACGACCAACAAGGTAATAAGTATAATTATACTTAAATATTGTAAAATCAATATATCTTTTAGTTTCTTTTCCTTCAAAACAAGCCATGATATTATCTTGTTTTTTTATTAATTCTTTAAATTTTTCATCATTTTCAGTTTTGAAATCAAAAATATTTTTATATGTTTTACCATTTAAATCTGGAATGTTATGATTTATTTCAAAAATACGACCACTTCTTGTCGCACGAATAATAATAGCATCACTGCGTCTTGCAGCACGTCTTGAAATTGATATAAGCTTGTTTTGCTTGTGCAATGCATAAATTGATACCAAAATAATACTTGCCATTCCTAATGCCATAACACCTGACAAAATAAAGCCCATTACTACAACACCTTTAGTTTTTGTTTTATATTCATTCAAATCAAAAAACTGACAAAAATAAAAATCCTTCCCAAAGCTTATACCGGATGCAATTTTAGTTTCACCATCAATTCGAACAAAATTGGCAAAATTTTCTTTATTTTCTATTTTGTTTTTCATATTTGTAAAGGTGTCTGAATCATCAGGAGCTACATATGTAAAAAAATGATCATAGCTTAAATCACTATATACATACTCTCCGTTTAAGCCTTTAAATAGATAAAAACCTTGTTTTGAAACAGGCTCAAAAATACGTTCTAAGTCTAGTCTTCCTAGCCTGTCATCTATAACAATATACAAATAGTATTTATTAACTGCATTAATTGTCTCTATATCCTGTGAGTTTAACAAAGCTGTAGCCACATTACCATAATTAGAATAATCAAATAATTCCATATAATTATCCCTAGGATTTTCGATTAGTTCAACATTAGTATAATTACTAGCTTCAAATTCATGCTCATAATAAATTATTCTTTCGGAAACACTTATCAAGTTACCTTTAGTTTCATTAATAGCATCACTATAAGTTAATTCTTTTGCACGGGTGGTAAAACTTGAAATATAAAAAATATTAAATGTTACTACCATTAAGAACACTAATGCTGTCAATAATATATATATTTTTGTATCTCTTACACGCATAGTAAAACCTCCACAACAATTTTAGCATATATAAATGAAAAAAGATAGCCTTGCTTGTGCAACTGGCTATCTTAGAAAGACCCTATAGCTTTGCGTCACAGTATTGCTACTGCTTTGCATAAATTATTATACTTTTTCTTGGTAAAATTGTCAATTTTTGAAATAAAAAATTTGTGTATTATATTTTTAATACTAAAAAGAAAGCAATCAACTTAAAGTAAAATCACTAATAATTTCATTAAATTCATTATCTTTTTTATTTTGTTATTTCAAATTTTTTGTCATTCGTTTCCTTTTTTTGTTATTCAGCCTTTATTTTTGTTATTTTTATATTTTACCATTATGCTTATAATGACAATCACAATAAGGACCACCCGATGCAAGTGTATATTGTCTTGAAAATTCGGTATTATTTAATTTAGCCATATCATAATCAAAAGCGCACATTGCAGGAATATATTCTACAAGATTAAGTTCCTTCATCAAATGACAAATGCCACATGTTTTAAAGGTTGCTGTATATTCACTTAAATTTTCACCATCTTGAATTTCAAATACCCAAGAATAAGGATTGGACTGAAGTTCACTATTTTTGGCCTGATTTTTTAATATCTCTCTGCCTTTTACTGTATAGGCAGTACTCTTCTTTAGTGTTTTTCTTAACATCTTTGTATTCATAGCTTTACTATAATAACTTGTAATTTCTGATACTGTATAATGATTTGTTACTGATAATAAAACTGAAGAAAGCATAGCACAGCTTAAAATATTAAACAGGAATCTATCTCCTTTATCAAACTCTTGAATTGATTCAACAATTTCCTTATAGCGTTTTTTGGCATTCTTCATTACAGTACCTACTTTAGGTTCATGTAATTCTTTCTTAAGCTGTCTTTTAAAACTTCCATTAAATAGCTTCCAAATCGTTTTAGGAAAAAATCCATATCTCATATATAATTTGTCGAGCAGATAACAAAACTCAACATCCTCCTCTCATTTTATTTTTTTCAAATATTGAAAAATTGTTATTGCTAACTTGCTATATTATCCATTTAATGCAAGCACATAGTTGATATTTCTACTAAATACATATAATTTCATCTTTCCAGAAGAACAATACTTCATTCTTATTTAAAGTTAGGCTTACAACATGGCATTAATATCAACTATTACAATATCATGCATTAAAACCTCAGTGATTTTTGTTTTATAATTTTTATTATTGTAGAAAATAATCAATCCAAATGCAACTAACATGCAAACTAAAATTACAACAAACAAAAACCAATTGACAATTTTTTTCATTCAAACATCTCCAAGTCATTCCCTAATTATTAATTCATATCCGGTTGTTCGAGAGCCATCCGTTACGTTAATTTTTATACTTTCTTTACCTATTGAGACTTTCATACCTTTCGTATATTCAATTCCATTAACCGTAATAATACCTTCTCCAACACTTTCAAGTTCCAATGAAACTTCAGTTATATCTTTATCAACAATAATATAATAACTAAATTGATTTTTAGAAATATCAACTAAAACCCCATTAACAACAATTTTGCTTAAATATAATTTATCCATATCTGTAAAGTTAAAATTAATAGAATATCTTTTAACTGGTTCATCGCATAAATCGTTACCTATATATGATAATTTTATTTGATATTCACCCTCAAAACTAAAGTCTGAAACTTCATTTCCTTTATAATATAATTGAATTCTATAATTATTTACATCAAGAACTTCCTTAGAAGAGCCAATAATGCCATTAACCTTAAAGTTATTAACATCAAATGAATCATTATAATGATACTCATCCTTTAAAGATGATTTATCAATTTCAATCGTATCATATTTTTTTAAATTTAAATCCGAATCATACACAAAGTATAAATCATAAATATAGGCATAACTATCAACAGATGAAATAGTATAAGTACCAGTTTCAAGTTCAAAGCTTACATAGCCAACACCTGAAGTAATACCATATCTTTTTATTACCATTTCACTACTGTCACGAATAGATAATGTATTTGCATCAAGTCTTATAAGCATTACAACTTTAACTGGTCTTGTAACAGCAATAGTTAACCCATCTGTTTTTTCATTTGAGATAGAAGATTTAATTTTAAGAGATGCTTCATAATTCATTTCATTATATGTCAAAGCATTATAATCATATGTGCAATTCTCACCCTTCATATAAACATTAGCATATAAAGACTTAAATAAATCTTTTCCATTTAAAAAATTAACATTTTGATTTTTTTCATAATCAAGAGAATTACTTACCTTATAATGGAATGATGTCATTTCATCATTATATACCATAATCGAAAAACTTGAATTACAATTTTGATATGAAATTTTAACATCATAAACACCATCATGAATAAACGTCTTATTAATATCGCATTTAACATTATAAATATCCGTTAATTCTACATCATATTGTGATACTTTGATTTGAGCACCATTAGGATAAAATGCTGTAACACGTAAATTATTAAGAGTTAATTTTTCATTTAAATTATAAATTGTTTTTACATTAGCTGTATCAAGATTAATTCGTTGTGAGCTGTAATCTAAAACTAAAACCTCATATGTTGTAGAAACTGTTTTGCCATTAAATGTATAGTTTACATTTTGTTCAACAGGCCCTACTTTTGAGGTTGAAATTTTACCAAATTTAGCATCATTTGTTACATTTTTTTCAGTTCCATCGCTAAAAGTGGCTGTAATTATTACAGATGAAGACTTAGAATAGCTAAAGCCTTGATAAACTGTTTCATTATTAATGCCTGAAGCTTCGATATTTAACAATTCGATGCTAGATGTTGTTGAAGCTGTTTCAGAGCAACTAATGATAAAAAATAAGCTAAAAATTACTGTTGTAAAGGAAATAAGTTTCTTAATTATTTTCATTGATTTTACCCTCTACTTTTTTTATATAATAATTTTTTAAAGCATATTCTTTAAATTTATCGTTTGATATTTGTTCTAACGAAGAAAAATCCTTATCCTTTGATGCAACATAATGAACATTCTCATTATCATCTAATACAAATGTTACGTTCTTACAGCCAAAAAATGCGTTATAACCAATTATTTCTACACTACTTAAATCAATACTTATTAATGAACTGCATCCATAAAAGCATGAATCAGGGATTGAATTGATTGATTGTGGTATATTAATTGAATTTAAGCTAATGCAATTACTAAATGTGGCAACTCCTAGTTTTGCAATATTTTGATTTAAGGTTACCGTTTCTAATGATCTACAACCATCAAAGGTGTGTGAGCCAATACTTTGAAGTGCAATTGGAAATGCAAGCGTACTAAGCTTAGTACAATCTCTAAATGCATCATCTTGAATACTTGTTAATGTGCTAGGCAAATTAATTTTTTCTAATGATGTACATTCTAAAAATGCTTGAAATTCAATATTTTCAACATTTCCTAATACAAACTCTTTTACACTGCTACAGCCTTTAAATGTACTATTTTTTATTACAGTAATATTTTGAGGAAGCGTAACCGTTCCTATGATTTTATTACAATTAATAAATGCGCCTTCTTCGATAGTCGTTACAGATGATGGAATTATTAAAGAGGTAAATTGACAATTATAAAAAGCGTTATATCCTATAACCTGAAGACCATCATTTAATGTAATATTAGTTAAGCTTGTACAATTCCAAAAAGCATCCTTTTCAATGGTTGTTACCGTGCTTGGTAAAGAAAGCTTTATTAAAGATGATTCTAAAAAAGCATCAACACCAATTGTTACCAAGCCCTCATTAAAATTAACTGCTTGAAGTTTAGAATATTTAAAGGCGTTTGCGCCGATTCCTACAATGGAGGTAGGAAGAGTCAATTCACCATCTAAGGCTGAATCAACATAAGTAATAACATTCTCTTCAACAACAATTTTATTTTTATCACTATCAGTATCAGACTTTTCATTTAAAAGTTCATCCCAGCTCAATTTAGCACCATTTGCATTAACCAAACTTCCTGATGTAATTTTATTATTATCTTTTGCTTTATTGAATTTTATTGGTAAAAAAACAGCAAGGAAAGCAGCAGTAGCTACTAAAACACTAGCTGATATATATAAAAATTTCTTATTCACGTAACATCGCCTCTTTTTTGCTAAAATTATCAATATCCTATTACACATTATAACACTAAATAAAAATATTAGCAAATTTCGGCATTTTAATGCTTATGAGCAAAAAAAGAGGTATCCTTTAATTAAAACAGTATTATTAAATACCTCTATATTCTTTATTACATATTATTTACTTCTTCAACTAGTAAGCCAGTACATCAGCTATTTCCTTATCCTTCATTACGAATTTCAAGCAGTGGCATTTATCAACACCAACTCTTGATTTTTAAATTTTTGATAAAATTCAATAAAATTTGTATATTATAACTTTTTTCATTTTCTTCTATGAAGCATTTTTGTAAATGAAAAAGGTTGTGAAATTCTACTTTAAAAGCAGTTTTCACAACCATATTTTAAATTACTTTTTTTGATCCTTTTTAAAGAATTTATACTTAGTCGCATAATCTATAGGTTTATAATTTAAATTTTCCTCACAATTATGCATTACCATTAAATCAGCAATAAGCTTTTTAGCTCGTTTAACTGAAAGTGGTGATTTAAGTAGCATATAGAATGGCGTTCTAGCATGAGCACGCTTGTTTGATAAATCCTTATGTGGAATTTTGGCATATTCCGCATTATTAGGATCAAGTCCAAGATATAATCTTACCCTTGATTTAGTAAAATTAATCTTTGCAATTTGATTTCGACCCTTATATAAAACATCACAAGAATTTGTAAGCTTATTAGTTACACCATTATATTTCATAAATTCATTCTTTACGATGTTATATATTTGCTTAACCTCAGGAGAAAGCTTTTTAACCTTATCAACAAAGGTTTTTCTTTCAGCATTTTGAAGCTTATAGAACCTTAAACCTTTGACAAGCTCATCAAATCCACCTTGAAGTTCTTCCTTAGCATGACTCATCCAATCCTCTTGGAATCTATCCTGATAATTTTTAACTAAGGCTTCGATTTGCTCAAGAGTTAATTCAGACTTTTCTACTGGCTCTTCATTTTCAGAATTTGTATCATCATCTGCATCGTTATCAGCATCCTCATCTGTATCGTTATCATCATCAACAGGAAGGGCATCAACATCAAGTGTTAAAGCCTTATCAGCCTCTTCTTGCTCACGCTCTTGTTCAGCCTCATCAGCTTCCTCTTCTTCACCCTTAGTTTGGATATCTCTTAGCATAGCTTCAAGTTCCTCACGCTCTTTACGTTCAGCATCAAGACGATCCTGAAGTGATTGATTTTGAGCCTTCATTTCATCCATAGCACTATCAACCTGTTCCTTTTGCTTCTTTGATAATTTCTCAATTAAAGCATCAACATCTATATTTTGTTGAGGTTGTTGCTGTTGAGGATATGGGTATGGATAAGGATATGGTGCATATGGAGGATATGGGTATGGATATCCCATAGGACCATTATTATTTTGTTGATTTTTTAAATCACGTATTTGTTGTTGTAAATCATCATAATCTCTTCTATCGCGATAAGAATCACGCTCTCTATCTCTTTCACGTTCTCTTTCGCGACGATCTCGTTCGCGTTCACGCTCAAGTTCATCAAGTTGTTCCTTAAGTCGTTTAACTCTATCATCCTCACGATTATCAATCAATTGAGTTTCAAGCTCGACAGGCTTATTCTTAGCTTGCATTTCTTGTGTCTTTTTAATAAATTCAAGCTGCTGTTGCATAAGCTCTATATCTCGTTTATGAGTCAACTCACGCTGTTCTTGTAGTTGTTGTTCAAACTTCCTTTGCATTTCAGACATTTGAGCTTTCAATGAATCTAGAGCTTCATTTTGGGTATTTGTAGTGACATTGATTGTTGTATGATTATTAGTATCTGTATCAGTAGCATCTACACTCTTCTTTTCTACTTCAACCGTTTGCACAATAACCTGTGGCTTTATTTTATCACTATCAACTGGATAATTGAATGGGAAAATAGTATCAAGGAACTGTTCGAACTTAACTTCAGGAATAGGCTTTGAAAAATAATAGCCTTGTAATAAAACCTGACGATTAACAGTTGCAAGATAGTCAAGACATGTTAAAGTTTCAATTCCTTCAAGGCAAATCTTACAACCAACTGATGATAATAGATTAATAATATTTTTGGCAATATTTTTCTCCTTGTCTGTAGCTAAGCTATTTTCAAAGAAGAATTTATCAACCTTAATAGTATCAAAACGATTTTCTGTAAGTAATGATAATGAAGAATAATCTTTTCCAAAATCATCCATAGCAATTCTAAAGCCCGCTTGACGTAATCTTAAAATTGAAGCTGTAAATGCTTGATTTGTTGATACAAATTCACTTTCCGTAATTTCAATTTCAATACTTGAAGGATTAACACCATACTTTGTGGTGATTTCAAGAAGTTGATCTATTTTTCTTAAACTATTTAATGTGAGTTTTGAAAAATTAGTTGATACGACAATGTCATGGCCGGTGTTTTTTGCATTTTGAAGAATTATACATGCTGCTTCAAACATTTTTAAATCAATTTGACGAATATATCCATTTGATTCAAACAAAGGAACAAATTCATCAGGGAAATATTTGATTGAACCATCATCATTAATCCAACGAACTAATACTTCTCCACCAACAACTTTACCAGTTTTAAAATCAACCTTAGGTTGAACATAAGGAATAATACATCCTTCTTCCATCGCACTTTCTTTAGAAGCATTGATTTCTTCTAACTTATTTACCTTATCAAGAACGTCTTGCGAATAGTAATAAATATTACCATCCTTAACAACTGCATATTTAAGTGTTTGAATTGCAAGAGCAACCTCATCCTTAGGATTTTCAAGAGGAACCGCTTCATATACAGCACATGTTACATCAAAGGTATAATAGCCATAATTAGGAAATTCTATTTCATTTAAACGTTCAATACATTTTAAAATGAATTCCTTTACCTCTTCTCGATTTCTATCAGTTACAATTAAACCAAATTTAGAAAAGTCAATACGAGTTACAAATTCTTGTTTTTTTAGACCTTCTGTAAATACATCAGAAATTGTACGCATTAAAAGTCTTTGATTTTTATAGCCCACGTAGACCCCACCAAGGTTATCTAGCGAAAAGATAACAATAGCTGGGGAAACTTGACGAGAGTTCTTTAGTATTTTTTTCTTGCGTTTGCGCAATAATGTAACAAAACCTTCGTGGTTATGCTTAGCACTTTCAGCATCCATTAGCCTTGATAATCTTACTTGTATGATATAGTTTTGTCTAAAAGCCATTGCAGCAACAAGTAAGACTATTAATAAGGCTACAAGGACGACCACTAAAACTGTTACTTCGAAGCTTCCTATTTGAAACAACACTTTATCTAACATTATAGTAATCCTCCTTTAACTTATTTATTCGCTGCTTTTTCTTTCTTATCTGACTTCTTGTCAGCCTTTCTAGTAATCTTTCCATACTTATCCTTATTAACAGAAATTAAAATCATAATTAAAATAATTAAGACAATAACTAATAAGATAATAAGTGGGAAGAATGTCCAGAAGTCTGCATTATTATGATTACTTGTAGATTCAACATGGAAAATAACTTGTTTTGTAATTCCATCTTTAGTTGCAATTTCAATAATTACATCATCAGGATTATTTTCAATGTTTGTTTTATAAGTAATTTCTAGTTCTTGTTCAGCATTATCGCCTGTAGCATTTAAAGCTTCAATATATGATAAGAAATCAACTTCAGATGTCTTCTTCTTACCAATGTTAATATTATATTCAAGCTTGTCTACTACTTTTTCAAGAGTATATCCATCAGATTCAATTTGATCTTCAAGAACATTATAAGCAATGTCATCACGTTCTACTTCAATAACATATGCCTTTTGATGAATTCCATCTGGTGCAGTAACAAGAATTACTACTTGATTCTTACCGATATGAAGATTATCTGCACCTAATACAGTAACAACTGGAGAATCATAAAATTCATTACCATGAACTACAGTGTCATACTTAACATCTAATAAGCCAACTTTACCATTTACATTATAAACTCCATAGTAAATCTTATCAGAATTAAATACGTCTGAAATCTTTTTAGCATTTTCATCCTTTAATTCAAGTCGATCAGAACCATCCATAAGATTGCTCTTATCAGCACCAACTTGGAATACTTTTAGCCAATCAAGAGAAGCATTCATAGTTTCTTCTGGAAGACGATAAATATGAAGCTCATATTCGGTTGTAGTACCATGCACACTTGTAATCTTAACTGTAAACTTATTATCTCCTACAAGAAGATTCTTTGTTCCTGTACCTAAAATTACATCGCTAACACTTGATGAATATGCATATATATCAGCAGTCTCTTTTGTATATGGAACTCTTACAAAATACTTTGTTGTATTTGGTTCAAATGTAGTTACTTTCTTTGTATCATAATCTAATAATGTCTCACCAGTTACACCTAAATCCATTAATGTTGGATTTGCATAGTCACGATTTACAATAATAGTATAGGTTTGTTGATCTCCATTTTGTGCAATTACAGTTACATTAAATACATTTTGACCTTCTACTAATGATAGACGACCTAAATGACTATTAGATGCAATTGTTGCAGTTGGATCACTTACAATTGCAGCAATATCAACAGTTGTAACACTATTAGGTCTGCTAATCGTAAATGTCGGATTGTTTGGTGTAGTAGATGTAATTTGCTCATCGCCATCAACTGTTAAACTCTTTAAAGAATTATCAACATTTGGTTCTTCAAACTTAATAGTGATTGTATATTCCAATCCTTTAATACCACTATCACTTATAGCATAAACCTTATGAGTAATAGTTGTACCATACATAGTTGATGCAATTTGGAACTGACGAGATGCGGTTTGGACATCATTGCTTCCAGTACCATCAGTAATATAAAGCTTTGCATATGAGCCTTGTAGAATTTGTGCATTAATCGTGTATGATTTAGCACCATATGGCATTGTAATTGTATAAGGTAATTGTGTTTGATCAAATTGTTGAACATTATTTGCAGCATTTCCTTGTTGTGCAATATAATATGCATTATTTGAATCTAATACCTCAATTAAAATAATTCCATTATCGTCAGATGCATTAATAGGGCCACGTGAAATTTCTAATACATAATTTTGAGGTGTACCATCTTCAGCAACACAACTTAGAACAATTTGATAATTATATCCATTTGATGTATTTCCACCTAAAGTAAATGAATTAGTATATGGATTAGAAGATGAACCATTAATCTTAGTTGTACTCTTTGTTGGAGTTGCTTCTACATTAATTGAAGTAGCATTTCCAACATTTGGAATATTAAATGTTCCTTCAGGTGTTCTCGTTGCAAAAATAGTTTGAGCTACACCATCAATAGTTACAACAAGCTTTGATAATGTTGCATCATTATCTAGCGCTTGACGCTCAATTTCAATCTTATAAGCATCACTTGCATCTGCTTGATTTTGACCATAAGCAACATAATATTCACTTAGCAATCTAACATCAACAGTATACTTATTAGGAGATACAGTGTTAGAAAGGTCAATTGTATAATCATATGTAGTTTGTCCATAAGAATCATTCTTAGCAACGCCTCCAATTTCAACAGTTGAATATTGAGGCTTAGTAATTCTTAATGTTAATACATTTGTTGAATTTTTAGCTGTGAATGGATATTGAGGAGTATTTGCATTAAATACTAATGAATTATTATTAATATCAACATATGTTTGATTATTTTCAAATAATTCTAGATTTGCAACATCCTTATCCTTATTAGCAGCAACTAAAACAAACTTGTAAATATTTGGAGCTACTGTTGCATCTTCAGCATTTACCATAACGGTTACAGTAACAGCCTTACCAGCACTTAGCATTACACGATATGAACTATTATCATTTGTAAGTGCAGTTAATGTTGTATCAGTACTTGTAACAGTAATTGACTTACCATTATAAGTTATATTAGTTAAATCAACATAAGACTGATTTCTACCATATTCTAGCACATACTCACCAGGAGCATATGGTGTATTACCATTATCCGGAACTGGATCTCCATTAGCACTAATTGATAATAAATCACGATCAGTACCAGGAAGAGCCTTTTTGAACTCAATTGTATAAGTTCTTGTACCAGCTGCAAGAGGATTTGCAGGTGTTGCATTTGAATAATTTTGAGAAACAACCAATTTAACAGTTATGTCATTTGTTGTGTTAATAACTGCTTCTAATGCAGAATTAAATGTATTAGAAATAGATGATGAACCAAGATAGTATCTAATATTTAACTTAGAAGTATCAATTGTATTAGAAATTGCATACTTTAAAATTGTAGAATTTACTGAATAAGGAACATTTACAACATAATTAAATGTTGATTGTTGATATATTGGATCTAATCCATATGATTTTGAAGTATCAGTAGCATCATAAACTTCAATATTATCTAAATCAGGATTTTCATCAACCCAAATATTTGTTGTATAAGTTGAATCATCACCATTTGGAGCTGTAATTGTAATTGTAACTTCATTATTTCCAGGCTTCAAACCAGAAACAATTCCTTGTGATGAATCAGTTCCGTTAGGTGTAAACGTTAAATTTGAACCATTTGGAGTTGTAATAGTTACTGTAGCATTTGAATCAGCTGGTGTTACATTAATTGGAACATCAGTTGTACCAGGTTTAGCTTCTATTAACTTATTATCAGTTCCCGGAATATCACTAATTACAACATCTGGGTCCGTTGAAGTAATATTATCAAGACCAGAATTATCAGAGGTTATTGGAACAATGACCTTAATATAATACTTTGTTCCATCAGTTTGATTTTCAGCTGTTGCATAAACCTCAAGTAAATATTCTAATGCTTGAGTTGTACTTGTTGAAACATCAAGATTATAGCTTCCATTAGTCAAAGATACAGATTGGAATGATGAATCAGTAGGTGATTTAACATTTAATTTTGGACTAGCTTTAGAACCTGCTGGTAAAGCAACATTAATAGTTGTTTTTGTATCGCCAACATCTAATGTAATAATTTCTGGATTGGTTTGATTTGTAGCAGTTGGAACTTGATTATAATATTGACCATGCTTTGAACCGCTAATACTAACATTTCCTATATCATTATTAGCATCTAATGTCGCGCTTCCTTTTATCACATTGACAGTATAAGTCTTATTACTTCCCTTCTCTGGTGCACACATAATACTAAATGTTTCAGTATTTTGACTAGCTAATGTAAGAGAGCGAGTATATGTTAGTTTATCTTTTGATAAATCATCAGGAAAATAAACACTAGATTTAGCAGACATTTTTGTAACATTGACAGTTATTATCATGGAAGTTTGAGTATAATTACTAATATTTTGAATTATTATATTATCACTATCAGGACTAAATAATATTTCTTTAGCTGGAATTGGAACTCCACCAATAGTAGCTGCAAATGTTGCTAAACGATTTTCAGTATCTCCAGTATTAAGTGTTAGATCAAATGTATAAACATCAGTTGGAACAATATTTTGTCCACCAGTCTTTAAATACTCAAGCTCACTTATAACACCAAATGAATACTTATTTGAGCCCTCAATTAATGTAAGCTGATTATTAACCTGTGTAGTAACTGGTCTCCAAATATTTCCAGACTTATAATATATTCTAGCAGCTGATGATTGTAATAATAGCTGGAAGAAAATTTCTCTATTTGCATAATTAATTGTCGCAACTACATTTGTATCACCATTAGCAAAGTTAAATACTTGACTACCATTTTCATCCTTTAAATCTTGTGGATTAGACCCAACAACATTATTTATAATATTTGAAGCAACAGCATCAAGTAAGCTGAAATCTCTAATTGTCTTATCTTCATCTGCAGTATAAACAGTAATTGTATATTTTACAACAACAAGTCCATCTTCAGATGTAGCAGTTACTACGATTGTTTCCTTCTTTTGAGATGATAGCTTATTATCTTGAGAAATATTTAATTTTGCATTACCAATACCTGAAATTAAATTTGCAGTTACGGTAGCAGTTGAACCATAATTACTTCCGGCACCAAGATTTAATGTATACTCTAAATTTTGAGATGATGTATACAATTGACTTGCAAAGGCATTACCATTTGTATCATATACATCTTGTCCATTAACCTTTAAATTTTGAAGACCAACTGAACCATTAGCAGGTAAACGGTTAATTACAATTGTATAAGCATCAGACCACTTTTCATCCTCAGAGTAAACATAATAATTATAAGTTTTTGATGGACTACTTGTAGTAAATGTACTCATCGTAATATTAACTATTTTTGATGTAGTTGTTGATTTAGCACCATATACCTTTGCACCAAGTGCAGTTGCATTTGCGGTAACAGTTAGTGAATTAACACTATAAGGAATATCATAAGTAAGTGTTAATGGAGCCGCAGTTCCTGGAGTAAATATTCCAGATGTAGGTGTAAGTATATTTGAACCATCACTTACTTCAAATTGATTTAAAGTTCTATCAGTACTTCTTGTATCTGCAACATAATATTCAATGTAGTATTCTGCAGTTTGACCAGATTGAGGAGTTACAGTTATCTTAACCTTAACAGCTTGATTCTTTGTAGTAATATTATGAGTATGAGAAGCTGTATTACCATATGTTTGAGTTTCAATTGTTAGCTTAGCATGTTGGCTTGTAGCTGTAACTACAAAACGTAATATAGCTGAATTATATGGTAAGTTACTATTTATTGTATATGTATCACCGGTCCAAGTACCTGCTCTTACTACATTATTATTTGTAACATCATAAACAGTTACACTTGCGATTGAATTATCAGTATCTGCAGCCTCTCTTTCAACAGTAACATTATAAATAGCAAAATCATGTGTTACCTTATCAGTAACTCTATACTTAATACTTCCTTGATTTGTTGTACCATCGATTGCAACAGGTGTTCCTGTTGAACTTGTAATTGTATTCCATGTACCAGTTGAAGCATCATAATATTCAAGGGTTGAGCTACTAGGTGTAGTCAATGGTGCTTTAACTGAAACAGATGTAATAGTATTTCCAAGGCTATCAAGATACGGAACTTTAACCACATAATCTTTACCATTGTCTGAGTTTAAGGTAGATGAATCTAACGTACCTGTTGTTGATGTACCTGTAACAGATGTTGTAGGATCATTTAATCCCGTATTAGCAGTTATCGTCTTATACACAAATTTGTAAGTAGCTTTTACATTAGAATCACTTGAAAGTAATACAATTATTAAATCAGTTGTACCAATTTGTACGGTTGTATTAGCATAAGCTGTACCATTATATGTTGAAGATACGCAATCAGCTGTATAATTAACTAAATAATGAGCTACATTTGGTGATACCCATAAATAATAAGTTCCTTCTGCTAAATCAACAAAATTAGTAACAGGGTTTGAACTTGAATTTGCACTACCCTTAGTGATAATTGGGTCAACTAGACCATCATCCTTGGTAAATGTTATATTGGTAATAATAGGCTTTCTTTGAGCATTTACAGTATATGCTTGGCTTGTAGAACCATCCTGTGCAATTACAGTAAATGTAACTGTTGAGAATGAGCCTCGATTTGTCGGATCAAGAATTAAAGAGTAAGTTCCATTTGACAATGAACTATAAGTTGCACCACTTAACGTTGATAAATCAATCTTTCCTTTTCCACTATCAACAGTAACATTAATTGTTGTACTTGAAGAAGCAGTTGCAGGAAGAGTGAAGTTAGTAGATGTCGTTGTAGCAGAAAGTGTTGCAGTTGAAGGAGTTGCCCCGCTAATTGCAACAACAGTGCCTACCTCATGACTAACAGTTCTTTCAACTGTTACATCATATTCCTTTGAATTATGAGAAGAATTATCTTCTACTTTAATCTTAACACTAGCATTATTAGTTGAAGTATTAATTGAAACAGGGAAATATCCAACTGTTGGCACTTGTGTCCAGTTTGCACCACCATCTGTACTATAATAAACAGTACTTAAGGTTGGGTCTGTAGCAGTTGGTGTAACGTCAACACTTGTAATAGCATTACCATTTGAATCACTATATGGGAATGTAAGCTTAAATCCAGTACTTGCATTTCCTGATAGTTGACCAATATTAGAAGCATTTGTAGCACGACCAGATACTGTTTTTAAACTAGTGTGATCAACCATTGTCTTTACAGTAAATGTATATACCTCTGTTTTATTTGCATCACTTGAATTTAAGTTGATAGTAAATGTATTAGCATTTATTGTTGTAGATGCTACAGAAACAGGGTCATTGTAAGTACTTCCATTAAATAATGCACTTAATGCATCTGCAGTAAAGCTTACATTAAACTTTGTTACCCCAGTTGGAATCCATACATAATAATTTCCTTTAGGAAGTCCTGTACTTGGGATGGTTACAACAGAATCAGTTTGACTTGATGAACCAGATGTCAAAATTGGATTTACTCCAGTTGAACCAACCTTAGTAAATTGAATATCTGTAATAATAGGTAATCTTTGAATATTAATAGTATATGATTTTGTTGTTGTTCCATTTTGAGCAACTGCATCAAAGGTTACTACATCATATTTACCTCTTACCGAAGAATTTAAAACTAATGTATATTCTCCATTATTTACACCATTATTAGTTACATTTGAGGATAAATTACTAATTTCTCCATTGCCAGCATCAACTTTAATTTTAATTGTTGTACTTGAAGAAGCTGTTGCAGGGAAAGTAAAGTTTAAAGATAAAGTTGAACTATTTAATGTGCCAGTTTGTGAAGTACCATTTGTAACAGTTACAGAAGCATCTGTATTATCTCTTACAGTTCTTTCTACATTAACCGTGTAAATCTTAGTTGCACTAGTCGAATTATCTTTTACTTTAAAATATACAGTTGTTGTATTTCCACTAGCAAAGCTAACTGGTGCTACACTACCAGAAGTCCAGTTTGATTGATTAAAACTATATTCAACTGAGCTTAAAGAAGGTGTAGTAAGCGTAGCATTAATGTTTGCTGAAGTAATTACATGTCCATTTGCATCTTTATAAGGGAATATAACTTTATATTCTGTAGCTGATGTCGATGTGACTGTTGCTGTTGTAGAACTTCCTGCTACAGTACCTGTAACATTTTGTAGTCCAACATTATCAGCAATCGTCATATAGTTAAATACATAGTCTTCAGTAGCATTATTTGAACCGTCATAGCCTAAGCTAATTGTAAAGTTTTTAGCATTAACTGTGAAAGTATTTCCAGTTTGATTACCACCATTATTAATATTATAAGATGAGCTTTTTGCATCACATGTATAGTTTACGTTAAATGATTGTAAAGAAGCTGAACCCCAAACATAATATGTACCCTTAGGTAATTCATTAAATGAACTTACAACTCCAGTTGTTGAACTTGATGAGCTTGTAGTAATAATAGGATTTGCAAAACCACCATTACTTGTAAATGTCATTCCTGTAATAATAGGCATTCTTTGTACATTTATTGTATAAGTTTTTGAATTATTTTTCGATTCAGAAATAACCTTAAACGATACGGTTGAAAAAATACCTCTTTGTGTATTACTACATGTGAATGAATATCCATCAGATGTTGGGGTAGTACTATCAAGACTAATACCATTACTACTTATAGTACTTGTATCAATACTACCCTTTCCATTATCTACTTTAACTTTAAAGGTTGTAGATGTACTTGCGGTAGCATCAAAATTAATATTTGCAGTTGTATTTGATTCTGTTAAGTTTGCAGTCTTAGTTGTAGAATCATTTGTAGCTGTAACAGTTGTATCTACCTTATCACTTAAAGCTGCACCACCTAATGATGCATCAAGTAATGTAGGTACAGAATTAAATAAATGTGTAGAGCCATATGCAACGCCACCTTCAGTAGTTTTTAAAGATTCACCTTTTACATCACATGTTGTAGCACCTGATTTTAATTTGACTTTATATTTAAATAAAACATAAGTTTCATCATCCAAATAATCAGAATTATCCCCTGAAAATGAACCATATAAATATGAATTCGTAGCATTATAATTCAACTTACCTATTGTTCCCATATATGAAACATATGTCAATGCATCACCTTCAACATAGCTACTAGTTGTTCGCCCATAACCTGCTGGTATCGTTGATCCATCTCCATTAGATGCACCAGTTGTAAAAGATGTCGCAAATGTTGTATCAACAACTTTTTTTAATGCATTTTTATCTTGAATATTTGTTCCAATACCAAACACTAATGATGTGCTTTCAATTTGATCAGAATTTAAATTAAATTGAATTTCAATATCTTCCATATCTCTACTAGTATTTTTAACAAATCCTGTTATATAAAATATGCCAGATGTTGGAACAGCAGTTATACAATTTGAATAAGCTTCATTTACAAATACATCTTCTGTATAACAAATTCTAACTTGTGTATGACTTCCTGGAATTGTAATTAATTGATTAATATTTGATCCGGCAGCATTAACAGTTTTATCATCTTTTGATGTATTTACTATAGAACAAAACCCAAATGCGGATAAAACTATCAAGAAAAGAAATGTAATTTTTTTCTTTATATTTTTTATCATATTATATTCACTCCTTTCATAATATGAATAAATTAATTCTTAACTAGCACTTACAAAGAAATAAGTACTAGTTAAGTTTTTTAATTTCCTGGATAGAATGCAGTGTAAAGCATATCATCTAGATAATATTCATTCGTAATTGAACTCATACTTGCAACATAAACATTAAATTTTGTTGTATAAGAAGCAGCAGTATACGCAGATGTACCTATTAATGCTGCTAAATATTTTGCTGATACCAAAGTATCAGGTGATGAGTTCAAATAGCTTGAATTCATTCTATTATAAACATTTAGTTCTGTCACATCATGTGCTTCTATCACTCCGTTTCCATCCAAATCACCAACTACAACAATTTCTACGCAATCAATTAAAAGTCTTGATACGCTATCATCGCTGTCATATAAAGAAATATATGATCCAGTTCCAATATAATCCGTTGATGCGGTTGATAAATCAGTACCATTTGCTCCATCAAATATTACATTTCCATTGGAATCACAAACAACAATGTGTTTTAAATTATTTACAAAGTTATTTGTTAATAAATCAGAAACGGTCTTTCTTTGAGGTAAATGGCTTAATTTATAAATTGAATTCTTTCTTTCTGCTACAGTCTTAGATGCTAAGGCTGTATATCTATCGTCATTTGAAACATCATATGTATAAGTTAACGTATTTAAACTAAAGTTTTGTTCATAGCTTACAAACTTAACTGTAGATGAATTAGTTAACTGTAAATATGTAGGTTCTGGGGTTTTAATTTCAAATGTGAATGCAGGGTTGAAAGCAGGTGTTGTAGTAGGCATTTTATTTTGATTCATATAATCAGGATTACTTGCATTTGATTCCATTACAGATTTATAAGTTGAGTAATCACCAAATTCAAAACTAATAGGATATGAAGCCTTGCTCTTAACAACGTAGTAAGCATTCTCGGTAGGATTTGATGTTGTAGGTCTCATATTGTTACCATAGAATATATCAAATGCTCCAGAAGAATAGTCAAGAACTATATCAGTTTGAGAGCCAACTAATCCTCCCCTAATTGTTACAATTGTTTTCTGATCAGCACTTGTCTGGTCATATTCAGTTTTTGCTGCAGAACCGTCAGCATTTTTAGCTAACAACAAGCTACTAGATGTCGGATTAGTAAGCTTAATGTCGTTAACATAATCTGTTATTTCAAGAGGATCTAACTGAACCATAATTTTGCAATCAGCTGTATCGCCATTTGTATTCCATGCATAATTTTGATTATCCTTTAATACTGCATCGACCTCAAATTCTGGTGTCTTTACAATTTCTTTAAGAATAAAGTCAAATTGACAAGATGGATTAGTATCAAATGTCTGCCAAGTACTATCGTAGATTGTCTTAATCACGAACTTAGTATTTGCCACAGTTAATAATGAAATTGGTTCAACCTCATAGTAATATACTTTAGTTGTAGAATCACTATATAAGTAAGTTACTGTAAAGTATAATTTTAAGTTTCCACTATACTTAAATGGTGTATTAGCTGTTTGAGCAGTTGGATCATATTGCTTAAGCTCAAATCTAATTCCTTCAAATTTAGAATTGTTATCTGGATTATCAGGATTATTTTTGTTATCTGGCTTTGTTGGATTATTATCATCATTACCATCGCCACTATTTGGATGATCTCCACCATCTGGGAAGGTTGGATTAGAATTTGATCCTCCACCGATATCCGTAGATTTAATAATCTCGAAATCGCATTCATTATTGATTAAAACATAATTTTGATCATAATTAGCTTGCGATAATCCATTTACAATTCCAGGGCCTATACCTGCTTGAATTTGAGCAATTGCCTTTTGAACACCAACATTAATACAATTATAGCCTTGTGCTGGTGTTACAACCAGTGGAATTATTTCAAGATGTCCTTGTGCATCATTTAGAATTCCATATACTCGTCCAAGTGGAAGATTTACGCTACCAGTATAATTGTTTCTATGAGTTACAATTCCTGTTACACTATCCTTTATCCACTTTTCTGAAGCCCAATAAACCTTTGCTGATCTCTTTCTAATTTCAAAAGGCTGCTTCAATGATTCATACTTATCATAGCCATTATTTGTATCAGCATCTAAGCATAATGTTATTGCATATTTACCAGCATTAACTGGTGCATATGGTTTACCATTAGAATCTAATAATTCTTGGTAAGTTGCTCCATCATCTAATAGCTCATAATATCTTATGTATGGCACTCTAGTATCTCCCGCAATACTAGATGTCATTTGAATATCATTAAATGTATATTGTGAACCATTATATATCATATCCTCAGGATTTGCCTTAAATGAACCCCAGTCAGTAACAATAATCTTTGATGGAATAGAAGTTATTGTTATTGTTCTAGTATCCTGGAATATATTATAGTTAGGTAATTCAATCTTAATATAGATAGTTAAACTACCAAAACTACATCCAATTGGAACATTACTCCAAGATGATGGTGGAGCACCATGTCCTAGAGGATCCTTTGAATATTGAATATAATTATCATAATCAGCGCTTTGTGTAATTCCAGATACAATAGGATAATTATACCAAGTATGAGTTATGAAATATTCTTGGCCAGTATAGATATGAGTTACATCAAAGAATTCAATATCTAAATCAGCCTTATCAATAGTAATTGTTGTTTCAATACTTATATTATAGTTATTTGAAAGAATAATTGAATTAGTATCTCCTTCTACATAGAAACCATATCCACTCTTCCAAACAAGATCAGTTAAGGTTGAACCAACAATACCACCATAATAATGACCACTATTTACAGATTTTGTTAAAATAGTACCTCTAAAAGCTTGTCCATTTACAAGACCAGATTCCTCAATTCCAGGAACCTTTTCAAATGTTGCATCTAGAAGTCTTCCTTGTTCTGAAGCAGATGATGCAAGCAATGCACTCCAAGCATTTCCATCATAAGTTTTAACCTTATTTGGAATCTTAATTACTAAATCACGAGGCTTAATTGCAAAATAAATTGGATCTATCGCCGTATTATTGTAATTATCTCCTGAATCAAATTCTAGAGAAATAATCAAATAGTACTCACCAACATTTGTTCTATTTTGAAGAACACTATTACATTCTGCATATTGATTACCTTGCTTTACGTAATATGTATAAGTAAGCTTGCTATCTAGGTTATCTCCACCATATGATAAATAATCAATATTTGTTGGATTAGGAGTTACTTTTCCATCGTAAATCTTATTTAAATCAATACTTGGAGGAGTAATTCTAGTATCTGCCTTATCAATCTTAACCGTAAATTCATCATAATCAGATGCTGCTTGATCAAGACCTAAGAACTTCCATTCACCATTTGTATATGTTGTGGATTTTACTGCAACATAAATATGAATAGGATTTGAAGTGTAATTCTTAAATTTAGGAATAGTTGTAGAATATTCTGAAATATCATTAGTAGCTTTTGCTGAATATCTTATTTCAGCATTATCATCACCACTAAATGTAAATGTTATTGTATGATAATCACCATCATAAATTCCCTCATATTTAGAAACAACATATGGCACAGTATCATATGCAACATTTAAATTAAGGTCAAGTCTAATATCATAATTGTCAAGATTTTCTGCAATACTATTCTTTACTAATAATGGTACAGAAGATGGAGTATTATTCCATTCAAAATTATTAGTAAATGCAACATCTGTATAAGAACAATTAATTGCATATAGCTTAGCATCGGGACTCTTAGCCTTAATTGCCGAGTTAAGGATAACTCCTATTGGAAGTGGGTTAGATGCAAGTGTTTGAATATAGCTTAATCCAATTACAGGAATATTTCCATCATATTTATAATTCATTGAAGCGGAGAATATAACAACACATTTATTAATTCTATAGTTAATGTAGAATTCTTTAGTTCCTTCACCAAATGAATAATTATTTTCAGCACTTGATGCTCCGCTTCCTTTTAGTTTAATAACTAAACGGTAATCGCCAACATTTTTAGTCTTAGATGATAGCGGACTTACCAAATCATTTTGGCTATAATAGAATATTTCATAATTATTAGAATTAAAACTATTATTGCCAGTCTTCGTAAGAATTGTAAAGTTAGGAGCTTGTTCTTCTGCATTATAAGTCAAATCAGTATCATATCCTGAAACAACAAGTTCACGAGGTGTAATTGTAAATTGCTTTTCCTCTTGAATACCCATAAAGTTAGCTGTATCACCATATTTAATAGTTACCCAATATGTACCAGCATTTGTAGGCGTAGGTCCTAAGATTTCTCCACCCCTAACACCATTATTATTCTCGTAATATTTAACCTCAACATCTTTTCCAGCACTTAGAGCCGCTGAAACAGTACCGTTAAAATCATATGTATGGAATACTGGATTTACAGGATTTCCATCATATTCCTTATCAAGCGAATCAATGCTTAAGCTATTTCTAACCTTCTTAATTTCAAATGTATATACCTGATCAAGAAGATCATTAAAGTTGGCTACCTTAGTCGCTCTTACCTTATACTGATAAGTGCCTGCTTCAGTCTTAAGATTAGTTGATGTTGTCCAAGAACCATATGTTCCTGTTGCAAAATCATATTCAACATATTCAATATTAGAGCCCTTAGAATATCCAGTAGGTGTTACAATCCAGGCTTCAAATCTAACGCCACTATTTTCATCATAATTAAATATTCCATCACTAGGAATATTTGTTCCTAATGTAATTGTACCTCTTGTGATTTCAAGCTCGAAGTCAAAAATGAAATCATAATTATTTGTTACATCAACATTATTCGCATCACGTATCACATGGAATTCTGGACGAATATTAATAATACCCTTATCAGTTCCGGCTTGAGTATAGATACCAACAATTGAATTATTAGTTATCAGTAATGCAGTAATTAGCTTATGATTATAAATACCATCAAGCAATCCTTCATCACCATTTCCCGTTTGTCTTTGAACTGAGAAATCAGATGAGCCATCATTTAAAGCACTTACAAGATCATAATTCCAGTATACACCAGAATACATAACCTGATATGGTGAGCCATTATTAGAACTTATATGATACTTTCTTCTATCAATCTTAAAGTGGTTTTCAATAACCGTTTCTGCATAATTTCCTTGTGCAGGAATCTTTAAACGATAGATATAATCACCGGCATTTGTCACACTAGAAAGCTCTTTACCAGAAATCTTCCAATCTCCGCTTCCTTGTATTTGTTCTTGGGCAACGAAATAAGAAATTGACCATTGATTTGGAAGAGTTTCTCCAAATTGAACACCATTATTATTCTTTATTGAATTCCAAGTATTTTCATCATATGCTATTCCATCATATATCTTATTAAGAAGATTTGAAGAAACAGTTAAACCATCATCAACACGAGATTTAGGATTAATTATAAATTTAGTACTTCCATAATAATTTTCAAAATGAACTAAATTACCTGAGGAATCTTGAGCATTATCGGCATAAATCATAAAGTAAACCGTATATACACCAGGAGCTGTTTGCTCATAGTCATCTAAAGTATAATCTAAATTACTAGTTGAATTCTTCTTACCATAGTGAATTACACAATATTGTGAGGAAGGATCATCTACATAATTAATAACGTCCGTACTATATTGCTTATTGAATGACGTTGCAAAACTAATTGGACTACCAGTATAATCAACCATAACATCTGGAATCTCTCTTACTGTCATCTCAGGATAATGAGCATGAAGCTTAAATTGAAGAATAATACGATAATTATATGAATTATCACTTGTTCCATTTGTTGTTTTCCATTCCATTCCAAACAAATCATTATTATAGAATAGCCATGAATTATCCACTCCATTACCTGTAGCTACAGCATTTGAGTAAAGATAAGTCATACGTGATAATTTTTGTCCTGAAGCACTATAAATATGATATTCGAACTTATCAGCGCCTAAAAGGCCTGATAATTGAATTGTATTATTTACAGTATTATTTCCGATGAAGAAGTTTTGATTAAACTGAGCAGTTGTTTCAATACTTCTAAAATCAGAGGAACCTGGATTACTATCATATGTAATATTTGTTTCATCCTTTACCTTTAAATCAACATTATAATCAAGTCTTAAAACGGCTGGAGTAATTTCAAATTCAAACATATTTTGAATCGAATCTAATGTTGTATAGTTTTGTAAATAATTAGGATTATTATCTGAATCTGATGTAATCTTTATAACATACCTACCAGCATTGATTGGTAATGTTTCAGAAAAATCAGAATCCGGAGCACCTGAAGTCTTAAAGTAAAACCTTAATAGCTTATATCTATTACCAGATGTTTCAATTCCGCTTGAATTGAAATCACCATTAAAGCCTCCACTAATACCAATCGTGGAAGTATCAAATGTCGTTCCTGTATATGTTCTATTTAAATTAGATACGGTCAAATATGCATCTGCTTGTCTAATTCTAATTATTACATGACCGACCTCTAAGCTTTCGTTACCATCTTCTCCAGCAATAGAAACCTGATATCCAACATAATATGTACCAACAACGATAAATTGTGGCTTTATAGCTGACCAAGCAGTATTCTCATATCCAACAGGGTCAACTAATGAATCGGTTGCATCATCATAATATCCCCACTTGTATTGAATATCATAGCCAGATGCATGGCTTATAACATCAACCTTTGGTGAATGATATTGATTATCAAACTTTGTATCCTCATCTGCAGCAGATACCTTAAGATCCTTGCTAATTAATGTAACTTCAACATCTCCATCACCAATTGTAAATTCAAAGTTATCAGCTACATAATATGTTTGACCATCAAATATATTTATTCCACTATCATATTTGAAATTTCCTGAAGGATCTGTAACCTTAGCATTAATATCAAATGATGTCGCTTCTCTATAGGTTCCATCCTTTGCAGCTTTAGTTTTTAAAGTTAATTCCAAATTATACCCAGGGAATGAATCCTTAAATCCAATAATATTTTCAGTATCATTTTCTGTAAATGTTTTAGACCAATTTGTTTTTAACCAAGTTTCATTAGTTATATATTTAATATTAATAATACGCTTAGTAACGTTAAATTGGATTGAATCATAATTAAGAATATAATTATTAGCATTTACTGTACTTGTTGGTAAAGCACTAACAAAGTATCTGCCAGCATTAAGCATTGGAATATTATAGCCAACACTAATACGCTTTGAATCAAATAATTCATATTGGAAATCAATTCGATTACCAAACACATCTGTAATATATGGTTTAGCATAAATATCCTTACCAGTATAAACCACTGAGGTTTCTTCCCATTGAACATTTACATTCTTAGGTATACAATGAACCTTTGCAATCTTATACCACTTGCCATTTATATAAATATCACGATCAGTTGTAGGATCACTTCCAGCCCATGCTCGATAATTTTTACCTTGTGCAATATGAATATAAACACGATAATAACCAACATCAGTTTGATCAGTTAGGATTGAACCATCAATTTCATTATAATCAGAATCAGTCTTAATATATAAGGTCTCAACCTGACCATCAGATTTTGTTGTATATTTTGGTAATATGTTATGTCCATTATATTCAACTTCACTATCTTGAACATAGAAATCCTTTAATTCCGCACGTTTAATTGTAATTTGTATAGGGTAGCTTCCATCATCAAGTTCTGTAAATGCAGGACGATAATTTTCAACAACTGAGTTATTATTAGCATTTATTTCAAAGAATACAAACTCAAAGTCTCCTTCCATCTCATATGGATCACCATTATTTTCACCATCAAAATCACCCTTAGCATCAGCTGACGATGTAGTAAATGTATAATTTGCCAAGCTAATATCCTTGATAACATGCCCTGGAATTAATCCAGCATTAGCTAAATTATTCTTAGAATTAGCACTTTCATCATATGTTGAGCTAAATACATTATTAACAAACCAAACACCATTTGGCATTTCAAATTTACTTTCATCATAAACCTTAAATCTCTTCCAAGGATCTGTAAGCGTTGTTTTGAAATATAAGGTTCTTTGTTCAAGTCTTATTTCCTTGATTTGAAGCACCTTACCAATGTTTGAATCAATTCTTGATGGATTATACAATACAGCATAGTAATCGCCAGCATCAATCATATAGTCTCCATTTGAATCTGGATTCTTTCTCTTTGAGTCATATAATGCAAACAAAGCATTATTTTCTGGTGTATCACTATCAAAGAAATCGTATAAATCATTTAAGCTCATGCCCAATACATTATTTAATATAGATTTCTTAAAGTAATAAAGCTTTGGCTTTTCACTATCAGTCAAATAAAGTGGTGACGTATGAATCGTATATGTTGTTCTATGCTTTTCTGCATCATATATACCACTGAAAGAATCAATATCAGTAGAAATACTAGCTTGATCAATGATGACTCTAACTTTACCACGTTTTTCTTTATAATTACTTGCAGAAATAACATAATTTAATGTATATGTTCCTACATTACGGAAGTTAATGTTTGTTGAAGAAATATCTGTTGCTTCTTCCTCAGTAACATCTCCTGTCCAGAATTTCCAAGTAATAATTCCTGGGTAGCTACTTGTTATTGCAACCTTAGCGTTTTTATTGAATCCATCGAAAACAAATTTTTGCTCTTCAGGAGCATCAACATCAAGCTCTGGATAGCTTATTACAAGCTTTACATCAAATACAACATCATAATATAATTCTGGAGCATTTGTATTTGTATCAAATAATTCGAGATTTTCTAACGTGAAAGCTTCTAGCTTTGGCGTATAGCTTGGATGTAATTCCCATTGACCACTTGCTGCATTATATACGTATGTAATACGGTAAGTATATGTTCCTACTGATGAATAACGCGTTTTTATTTTAGCTTTTAAGGTGTCGTTTGATAAAAGAGCTGTTACACTGAATCCTGAATCAGAATTAGTATTAGCATTACTGCTTGTATAATCAACATTAAGTTCAAATACATCAGCCTTATAATCTCTTTCTGCATCAAATGAAATTAAAACCTTACGATTAATAATCCGATATTCAATTAAACCTCTATCTGATGCTGATAAAACATAATTAGGGTTATTATAATCATCATTAAGCTTGAAATAATATGTACCTGGAATTATATGCCATGTATCAGCATTTCCAGCACCATCAAAGGATGCAATACTATATGTAACAACATCAGTTGTTCCAGTCGTTACAGTATATTGAGGTACAATTGTTTCGCTCGTATATTCGTATTCTTCTGTATATTCTACAGTTAGAACACGAGGAACAATATGAAAATAAAATTCAATTGAAGTGCCTTCACAATTTGAAGTATCTGCATAGTCGATTTCAACATAGTACCAACCTAAATCTTGAGGAGCTGTCCTATAATTACCTGGTGATTTAGTACCATCACCTGCAATTATAACATCACGATATTTAATTGTCTTTTGACCATCATGGAATGTTGTTACACCTAAATCATTATATGTGACAGGGCGAGCTAAATATTCAATTTCAATTTCATCCGTATAATTAGGCTGAATATTTGTAGCTTTTTCAATAAGAATTGTTCCACTAAAGATTTTCTCTTCAAAATTATCTCCAGAAACTCTTATATAAAGTGGAATAGGAGCTCCAGTAACATTCTTATATCTTGCAATAACTGGAGAATAAACAATCTGATTTCCTTGAACAGTACCATACTCAACCTTTAATGGAATCATTTTTTCAATACCATTAACAACTTGAGCATATTGATATGACAAATCATTTGTCTCAAGAGAGCCTGTCATAACTAAGCGATCGGCTGATGAGCTAGATAAAATACCTGAATGATATTCACCATCATATTGGCCTTGATAGAAATCACAATTCAAATCTAGGGATAGAGGATTAATATTTACTGTTATATTTTCCTTAATTGGACGATATCCATGCTTTAGTATTTCAACATAAATATCATATGTACCAGCTTTTGTAAATAAATCCACTTGATAATTGGCACTACCTACAACAATCTCAGATAGGTTGTATGTTAACCAATTCTTGTTACCATCATCCATAGCAACTCTGATAGTAAGATCTTGAATATTAATTCCTGAACCTAAATTAGAAATCTTAAATCCGTGCATTTGACGATCATATGTTACATTATCAGGTGTGATTGTCATTGTCATTTGAGAGCCTAAATTACTATCAATAACCATAGGAAGATATTTATAACTTGTATTATAATTTAAAGCACTTGCCTTAACGATTATATGATAAATTCCAGCATCAATTCCAACAGGAGGAATAGTTGTCCAATTTGTTATAGAATCAAAATCAATATTACTAATATTATCTGGTGCATCAGCTAATAGACTATAATATACATCCGCATAATATGGGTTCGTAGTGACATTAATTGAATGCTCAAATCCATCATATGCAAATGTCCTATCTGCTGTATCACATATAATTTCGACATCCTTACCATTAATTTTAATTACAACGCTGTCATACTTAGTTTCATAATTATCTGCTACAAGCTTAATATATGTAGTATAGTACTCAGTACCTGAATTTGGTTGTGAATAGAAGAATGGTTGAGTTGACCAATCAACCTCTACTGCTCCATTTTCAGGATTTTGTTCACTATAATAAATATGATAATTTGATGTAGGATCTGAAACTGTAATTGTTGCATAGTGGTATGCTTGATCATATGTAAATACATATGTTCCTGATGCATCTTGATTATTGTCAGACCAGTCAACATTTAATTTATATTTAAATTGCTTAGGTAAAATTTCAAATTCACCCTTAAATACAACAACATAATTACCTGTTTGGTCACCTAAAGCATCATTGGAAACTCGCCACAATCCATCAACATAGAAATCGCCTGTAGTTGATGCTTTGTATAACTTAACAGCACTTGAAATTGACTTAAATGAACCAAATAATGAATCTCCACTTAACAAATTCAAGCTAGGTCTTGTAGAGTTTGTATCTCCTGTTCCGTTTGCACCAGACACATAAGACCAAGGCTGACCATCATACTCTTTAGAAGAAATCGGATCATCAACTTGAATAATTAAGCTACGAGGAGTGATATTAAAATCAATTCTTTCATCAAAATCCTCAAAATATTGACTACCAGTCATTTTAACTTTGACATAATAGCTTCCAATTGCACTTGGGGCTGATGCTAATTCTTGATTATGATCCTTATCATAGAATTTAAATTCCTTAACAACATTTGAATCCAAATCAGAAGGTCTTCTTAAAAGAGCATTCAATACATTTACTGGCTCTCTATCATATTCCTTATCAAGTGATTTAAATTTAAATAAACCTTTTGTTAAAACAAGTTTAATATTCTTAGTTACAGTTTCATAATTTGTTTTTTCAATTTTTAATGTTAAATCTATTTCTCCAGTACCTGGAATTTCTTTAAATATATATGTTGAGCCACTAGTATGACTACTATTTTCAGTAATTGTTACAGTTGGATTATTTGTAAACTTATTATAGAATATAGCACCTAAATTGTGCTCGTATCCATCAATTCCATACTTAATATATAATGGATCAATTGCACCTATATCATCATGAGAGAAATTCTTTTCAAATACCTGTAATGAATCATCAATTGAAATTATTTCTTGATTGTATGATACAGTACCATTAGGATTGTCAGTAGGTAAATATTCATTGATAGATAGATTATAATCAATTGTAGCATACTTAATTTCACAAGTAGCATTCAATGTAACGTTATATTTTTGAGTTTCATCCATAAAACCTAAAGATGGATCAGCATCGTTAGTTAATCGATGTGAAGACTCAATATAATATCCTGTTGAATAAATATTTGTATCCCAATTAAAATCACCTTTACGGCTTAAATTATTAGAATCAGAAGAATATGTACCCTTTTCTAGATTAGTACTAGTACTTGTAGTAATGAGTTCACCATTTAAAACTGAATTAGGCCCTAGACCATTAATTTCCATTGTAAAGGTTGGTGGTGTATCTATCCATGAGCTAAAGCCACCATTATATCGATAATAATTATGGTCCTCATCCAATGTATATTGAGAAGATATTGTAATTGTTACTTCTCCTTTTACAATCTCGAAATTTGCTGTAAATGTAGTTCCAGCCTGACCATTATATGCAAAGTTTTTACTGTAGCTTACAATTGTCATTGTACCAATTGTACCTGGATCAATCGCAACCGTATTATTTGTAGGAGTAACCTCTACAATAAATTTGGCATCCATTTTACCATATGCTTCATCGTAAATATAAGGCTTTGGGGTTAGCTCTAATCCGTTATATTTATATTCATAACGAGATGTTGCAGCATTCCATTCACCATCCCATACAATATCTGAATCAATGAAATCATATGGAGTAATTTCTACAAACAATGTAATTACTGGTACAAAGTTATTAGTAACCTCTTGGCCCTTAGTATTATAGACATGGTATCCGCCTTCCCAAACAAAGCCTAAGCCTGAAACTCCACCATTTCCATTTTTTTTATCAGACCAATATTGTCCAACATCATTACTTTCAGTTTTCAATTTTCCTTTTAATACATAGCCAGTAGGAAGATTAGGAGCTTGACCTGAAACTGTCCATTGATCATTTGACCATCCTAAGCCATTGTATTTTATCTTCAAAATAGCATCCTTATAATCAGATATACCTTCTAAATTAAAATAATAATCCAAAAATACATCTGAATATGCGCGATATCCATACCCAAATTCATTTTCAATATTATCAGATTCATTTGCTTCATGGAAAAGCATTAATTCATAATGCGTAATAGTAAATGTTTTAACTGCTGATCCATATAAAAATCCAGTATTAGATGTAAAGGTAATTGAAGCGGTACCAACATTAACATTATTACTATATCTAACAATTACATTATCAAAGCTAGGAATCCTACTATATTGATGAGTAGATGAATCATAATTATAGAAACGATCATAAATAATATCCTTTTGATTTTCTCTAACCATTGTTGGATCTACATATTTAATGCAATTTTCATTTGAACCAATTTCTATAATCACTGGCTCAATTGCATCACCCATATTATAAGTATATGAATCATCTTCTAGTTTAAAATCAAGGGCAGACATAAGGATAGTTGGTGTTGTACCAACAAATCGCCAAGCTTCCTTATAGAAAACAATACCATTTGCTATATATACATCTTCTTTACCATATGATGTTCCATAATAGTTTGTAATTGCGTTTGCATTAGCTTGAGCACCCAACGTTTCAGGTACAAAATTACCTGAAGCCGTTGCTGCAGTTGCATATTTAGTAGCTTGTGCAACAGTCATTTGGGAATAAATATAAACTGTATGTGAAGCTTCAAAGGTTAAAACTCCTGCACCAATTTCTTCATAGTTTTCACCTAGGACAAATGAATTAACCTTTTCAAAATAATTGTCTCCATATCCATCAAAGGCACCACTAATAATACCTCTAACAGGAAGACCATTATATGTTGAGGGGAAAATAACAATATCACTTAACAAATATTGCTTCAATCCTGATGACAATGTTGTAACAAACACATAATCTTCAGTATTAAATCCTACAATTACATATCCCTTTAAGTCCTCATCATAAGAGTACTTAAACATATCATCTGTATTTTGACCAATAACCATTACTGGGAAGTAACAGTTCCAATTATAGCCCCAATTAGTTGGCCATTGACTTTCTTGATAATAAACTTCTAAGTAGAAATCCTTATTGCATCCATAGAAAATTCCGTTTTTTAAATCGTCTACATTAGTCTTTTTATTAGTACCAGCAATCATTGAGACACAATTTCGATTAATTCTTAATTTTTCTAGATGTGTACAATCCTGGAATGCTCCATTACCAATTTGAATAATGCTTTCTGGTAACGTAAACGTAGTAAGTGATGAACATCCCTTAAATGCATAAGCACCAATAGTATCAATTGTAGATGAAGAATTATCAAATTCTAGACCACCAGCAACACCATTACTTAATAAATTATAGCAACCATAGAATAATCCTTCAGGAATTTGCTTTTTTGATGTAGGTAAAGTATAGTATTCATTTAAGTTTACACCTCTAAGTGAAATACAATCCTTAAACATGTAATTAGTTAAAAATTTAATATTTTTAACACTGACTAATCTTCCACAGTCTTCAAACAAATAATTTCCAACACTTGAAAGTGCAGTATACTTTGAAAAATCAAATTCAGTTATTTGGTAACAACTCTTAAATGCTCCATTCCCAATGGATGTAATTTTAGCATTTAGTACCGTACTAATTCCCGTTATGGATGTACCCATAAATGAATAATTTCCAATTGTTGAAACAGTTGCTGGTATAAAATTATCCATCTCTCCTAATGATGAGCAATTTGCAAAAGCATAATTAGCTACATTATTAAATTGAGCCTTTGGCCAATTAATCGTTGTAAGATTATTATCACAATAGAAAGAATAATCTCCAATTGTTGTAATTGTAGCATTTGGAATTGCAACTGATGACAAAGATGTCATATTGGCAAAAGCATATGCAGGAACTGAAGAGATTAAGCCCGTTATATTAATTCTTGTTAAAGATTTAGGAATATAATATACATATCCTGATTGACTAGCAACATAAGAATTACTATATGCAGTAGTTCCAAAATACCAGCCAATTGTATGTGTGTAATTATTTTGACTGTTATTATTATAATCAGCGCCAATAAATGGAACAACTAATGTATTTAAACTACTGCAGCCTGTCATACATCCACCATCTATTAAAACTAATCCTTTATTGTCAGAAACAATAGTATCTTGAATTTCAATTGTGTTAAGCTTTGTAAAAGCTCTAAATGCATAGCTAGGAATAGCCGAATCATTCGTTATTGTAATTGTACTTAATGAATTTGGTATAGATGCTGAATATGATGAATATCTCCATGACCCTGAAATATAGCAATGTTCATAGTAACCATCGACCTCCTGGCCATATGAGCCCATTGGCGCAAATAACCATACCATTGAGTTTCTTACTGCAAGATCCTCCCACCAATAATCATTACCATCGGAATAATATCCATAGTTATTTTTATTACTATTAGAAGAACCTACATCGATTCCTCTTTGTTTTCCAACAAAGGGAATTTCTAAGGTTGTTAAATTCTTGCAGCCATAAAAAACATTTCTTTGAGCTTCTTGCGTCGCTTTAGAAATAATTACATTTTCTACCATAAAGGTATTATAGAATGAGTATGTTGTTAATACAGTTTGGTGATTTAAAGTAACTGTTTTTAAGCCACTAGGAATATACCAATATTTGTTTGGTTCATTTATAATCTTAACTTGTTCTGTATTTGAAAATAAATTTTTACCAAAAATATATCCTAATTGTCCATTAGAAACGGAATCACTAGCACCAACGAATGGCAAAGACACTTCTTTCAAGCTAGAACATCCATACATAGCACCTTCTGCTATAGTTGTAACAGTATCCTTTGTACCGGCTGCTTGTGATGACATTATTCTAATGTTTTGAATCTTTGAACAGTTCATAAACGCACCAGGCGCTACAACTGTTTCGTTTAAAATTGTTACATTAATTAAAGTTTCTGGTATAAAGAACGAATGTTTCTTTGTTGTATCAGACTCATTAGGATTTCCAGTTTCATTTTGAACAACCTGATATGCCGAGCTTAATGCTCCATCGTTTGTGCCATCAGCTAGCTCTGAATATTCACCAAAAATGTAACCGAATAATGCTTCCTTTGAGTTAGAATTACCGGCTTTACTACCAATAAATGGTAAAGTAATACTTGCTAATTTCGAGCATCCGTTAAAGGCCATACTTCCAATTGATGTAACATTAACAGGGACAGAAAAGTTTGTGAATGCCTTACAATTTCTAAAAGCTTGAGTTCCAATGCTCGTTACTGTTTGAGGCAATGTAATTACTCCAGGATTATTACTAGCATCCACAGAAGAGCTTTTAATAACACTTAAATTAATACAATCTAAGAAAGCTTTTGAACGAATTGCAGTAATGCCCTTTGGTAATGTAACCTCACTAAGGCTAGCACAATTTGCAAACAAGCTTTCAGGAATCTCCTTCAATCCTTCTGGCAAAATTAATTTTCCTTTAATTTGATTACCGTTTGAGTCGTTTATAGGATTCCCATTAAGTTCAACTGCAGCTCCACCCAATCTAGTACAATTTGCAAAGCATCCTGTTCCAATCGTACCACAATTTGATGGTAATATAGCTGTGTGCAAATTATAGCACTGATAAAATACATATTCTCCCATTGTTAACGCATCAGTAAACTTATTAGTAAAATTAGGATCATTATTATAACTAATTGTTACATCCTTAAGTACTGTCATATTATAAAATGCACGTGGAGCCACATATACCTCATCAGTTATTTCAACTGAGCTTAGATAATATGGCATATATAAATATGTAGCATCACTAGATGTGCTATTATCTGTTACCCAAAGGGTTGTACCTGCGCCATCAAAACCATTTGTATTGCCTTGATAACCCAATGTTATAGTAGGAGATTGAATAACAGTATTTCCTTGAGTTTGATCAATATACGTTGTTTTATAATCAAAGCTATAAAATCCCAAAGTATTTAAGGAAGAAACCTCTCTTCCCATCAATACTGAGCCATATCCAAAGATTGATAAAAATGCAGACTTATAGCCATCTGCTCCTAAATTTCCATCAAAATTATGATTTCCACGCTTTGTACCAACAAATGGAAGTTTCATCTCTTCAACATATCCAAGACCATTGAAGGAACCGACCTCAATATATTCTACTCGGTTAGGAACCTCAATCCTTTTTATATTTTTTACAAAGCTTGCACCTGCAGTATTTAATGCGGCATTATAGCTAAAGCTACTAAAATAGGAATGATTATCCGTAATTTTTGCTCCATTAGAATCAACCGTACAGTTAATTTGCTTAACTTGATAATCAATACCATTATCCCTAATGCTTTCAGGAAATTTAATGTTATAGCCATCTGCTCCCGCTGGAGTTTGCGTACTAACACTAATAATTTGGGCATATTTAGTACTACTAAAGCTATTAGCACTCAAATCATATGTACCATTATTGTCAATTAATCGATAGTTAAATGTCGCGGAATTAGAGTCAAGAATTGTATAATTCTTTCCCTTGACAACACCAGGGCTTGATTTATTCGTTCTAAAATTAAAAATAAACACTAAACCTATAGTAACAATAACTAAGCTTAAAAGACCAAAGATAGCAATCTTGCCCTTTGTAAACCTTGATTTCTTCTTATTTTTCTCTATATAGTTTGTTTGTTTCATATACAACCAACTCCTATTTTTATCTTTTTTCGACACTTCTCTACATTAATTTTAACTCCAAATGCTCTTAATTACAACCAATAACCCCTCTATTTATAGTTTTTCGAAACATTTTTATAAAATTTTTGGCTAATATACTTATTATTTGGCATGAGTCTTTTAAGACTCACGCCGCAAATAAGTATATCAACCTATAAATATTGCTTGGTGAAGATATCATAAGTTCCTTTGATATGCATGCTAATTAAACGTGAATCAGCAGAAGTTACTTCACCATCACCATTTACATCTGCTGCAAAATAGAATTCATTCTTTAATTTGTTATTTCTTAATGCTTTATTAATCATAACAACATCTGCAGCTTCAATAATTCCATTTCCGTCAATATCACCTAATACTGAAACATAGACTGTATCAAGTAATGTACCAACTGAATTTCTCAATTCAATTCGAGCACCTGTACCGATAAAATCTGTAGAATCATGCTTAATTAGATTATTATTGCAGTCATAGATTCTAATATTATCTCTTTGACTAGCATCAAAGTTAGCCAAGAAATCGGCTATAGACGTACGAACTGATACATTTGCAAGAATTGCTCTTGTCTTTGACTTTTGCGCATGCTCACTCTTAATAAATGTTTTACCATCTGACGTCTCGTACCATTCATAAGTTGAATCTCCATTTAATGATAATGAATTACTTACAATTCTGAAGGTAGTTTCAATCTTTCCTTCAAAATTGCCAATACCTGTAATTGTTACCATAGCTGTTGACGTAATTCCCTTATTATTAGAATAAGTAACCTCGTAATCTACTCTTTCAATTAATAATGTGAAGTTTTGACGTACATTTACTGAAGGTGTAATGTCTTTACCAGTATATAGATAATCTTTAATCTTATCTACTAAAACATTAGCATTTGTATCACTAATATTAGCTTTGTTAACAATTAGCCTAAATGGTCTTAATTGACCTGCATAGTCATCTTGCCAACTATAGTTGTTGCTAATTAATTTAGCAAATAACTCATATTCACCAGCTTCATTAAAGACACCAACATTATTACCATCAGAATCAACATATAGAATACCTTCCTTAGCATTCTTATTCAAATCATATCCACCCTTAACATATGTTGTTTCTAATTCATCAACATATGCAATATTGGCTTTTAAGATTTGATATTCAAATACCTCGGTTGATTCATCTAAGATAAAGTTATCATTATGAATATTAACTTTAATTTGATGAGTTCCAACATTTACACCATCACCATCAATAATTAACCATTCTGCATTCAATTCTTCTGTAGTAGGGTTAGAAATATTAAATTGTGGAATAATTGATGATCCAGTATATGTAAACTCAGTAGTTGAACCCCAGTTTACAGTTAAAACTCGTTTTGTAATTTCATAGCTAAACACAAATGCTTTAGCCTTATAATTTGTGCCCTCAGATACACTAACTTTAATTGTATATGCTCCGATTGCTTGTGGATTTAAAGGTAAAGCTTTACCGTTTTCATCCATAAATACAGCACTAATTTGTCCATCAGATACTGTAGTAAATTGAGGCATTTCAATTGAACGACCAGTATATTGAATAGAACTATTTGCCATAGTTAAATCAAAATCACTTGTCTTTCCAATATTGATATTACCTTGTCCTGTAATAGTCTTATAGTTGTCAAATACTATCTTGTAATATACAACATATGAACCTGCATTAACAAACTTCAATTCTGAAGTAAAGCTATGCTCTAATTCTTCACCTTCTGGGTTTGTCATTGAATATGTAATAACATAATTTCCTACAATTTCATTGTTGAAAATAACATCTAAGCCATGTGCTTCACCATCATATGTAACATTTACATCATTAACAGTAATATCCGCATCAGCCTTACCAATTTCAATTGAAACTTCAATCTTGATTTCATAATTATCAAGAACTGATATATTAATGCCATTAACTGTTTTAAACATTTCAAGATTTGAAATATCATCAACTGTAATAAACTTATATAATCCTTCAATTGAATCAGATGTAATTAATGCTCCATTCAATGTAAATGTTTCACCATTAAATATATTATTTCCAGTCTGAACATCAAAGATTTCAAAATTATTTAAATCATTTAGATTAATATTAACAATATTATTATCAAAGATATGATAATAGTCTCCACGAATAATAATTTGCTTCTTCACAATTTCAAAACTAATTGACGTTCTAAATGCATTGTAATTAGCAGTTTCATCAGTTGAAATCACAGCTACGTACCTACCTGCATTCACTGGCTTAGTTGGATAAATTGCTGTCATATCCTCACTATAATATTTAACATTAATACGACTTGTTGTATTGATCATTATTTCTAATGAATTAGTACCATATTCAGAGTAAACCTGATTCAAGCCATAAATGTGTTGATATCCACTTTCATCAATAATTATATTCGGATCAGCCTTTGTAATCTCAAATTCACATGAAGCTGAGGTTGAAAGATAATTATCAGATTCAAGAGTAACAATCATAGCTGTATATGTACCAACATTGACTGGTGCAGCATCTAATTCAAATCCTAAAGAATTATAATACTTAATAATGTAATTAATATCTTTATCTAATGCTTCAATATTTAACTCAACATTTGCAGATGTTGCATCAACAGTTGAGTAAATTTCGTTACATGTTACTGAACCATTTGATTCAATATACCGGAAATTATTAATTCCATCATATACTTTATCTTCGACGTTAATTGATACAATTGAATTAATCTTATTTATTACAAAATCAAATTCAACAGTGCAAGATTCATAATCTTCTTTTGATAGATTGATTACAATATGATAGCTTCCAGCATTAATAAATTTAGGCATTTCATTATAATCTGTTCCTTCGTATGTGTAAACAACTGTTACATCATCTGTTAAAACAGTAAAGTTAGCAGAAAGCTCATCACCTGTGAAATCAACATCGGTATCAGCTAATTCATACGCGATAGGTTTATTTCTTACATAAATATTTAATAAATATCGAATGTCATAATTGTCAATTACATTCTCATTTAATGAATTTACAATTGTAAGTTCTTCTACCCAAGCAAAATCATCAATACTTGTAAATCTACCTAAACCATTTCTAATTAATGAAAGCTTACCAGAAATCCTATCTGTACTAGCAAGAGAAACATTCTTATTAGTAAATACTTTTGACCAATTTTCATTTCCATCTTGTACAAAATTTTCATCTTCAGCTTCAATAATTAATAAACGCTTAGTAATATTATACATAATAGTATTGTTTATTAATTCATAGTTCTTATTATCTGTTGTTACAGTTAATTCATAAGAACCTGCATTAATTGAACCTTGACTACTATAAATAATATTCAATTCTTGTCCTAACAAATCAATTGCTTTAGCTGTAGGCTTTTGTATTAATCCATTGTAAGTTAATTCAGTTGAATCAAACATTGCTGAAACCTTAGCAGGTAGAATGTTAAATTCAAGTTGAGCTGTGTCAGCCGCATATAAATCGGTACCAACAAGTGTTACTACAACCTTATATGTACCAACATCAACTGGATTTGAATCAAGTAAAATCCAATTATCAGAAACTAATTGATAATAAGCGAATGTGTATTCACCATTTTCAACATAAGAGCTTACAGAAGGATTTTCAACTGCCTTAGTATTATAAGTATGTTCCTTATATAAAGCATCAATGATTAAGTTAGAATTACCCTTCGTAATTTCAAAATCAAATCTCTTACTGAAACCATAATAATTGTCAGTATCTTCTACTGTTACTACTACAAAATACTTACCAATTGATGAAGGAGCAAGTAATGCAACCTCATTCGTTTCATCTTGATAACGCCACATAAATGTTGGTGTTATTTCATATGAAAGATCAGGTGAAATACGGTATGATGGACTAACAGGATAACGATCATATGACTTTGTTAGGTCATCCATTTCAAGACTTAATTGAATCTTTTCAACAGTTAAGCTTAAAGTTCCATAATAAGTTTCGAATAATTCCTTCATTGCAACAAAGTCAATTGTATATCTACCAACATTATTAACCTTCATTTCAGATAAAGTGTAATCAGCATTATATTTGAAGAAGTATGCTATATCAGTATTATTAGCTACAACAGTAACATCGTAATATGAGCCAATATATGGAACAGTTAATGAATAATTATTATCGCTATCTTTTGTGGTTTCTACTCCATTAACTAAAACCTTAATATCAAGAAGCTCATATCTAATTGCAACATTAACATCATAAGTAATGTTATAATTTTCAATTACAGAAATTCCATTTCTTAAAACATCATAAGTAATATTTACGTTACTATTGTTATAGTTTCCAACAGCACCTGACTTAGTTGTAATAGTTCCAGCTGCAGTATCAGCAGTTGGCATATTTTCAATTAAATCATTTGTAATTGCTACTGTAAATAAGTCGTTTGACCATGTAACATTGTCATTACTATAAACAATCTTAATATCACGCTTTGTTATTTCATATGTAAGAGTCTTAGTTGTTAATGAATAATTATTAGAATATTCATTCAATCTAATATCTAATGTATATGTACCAATATTAATTGGATCAGCATTACCTCTTACTGTAATAACAGGCTCAAAATCAACATTACTAAAGTAAATTCTTGGGATTTGAATTGTACCATCATAAATTGTAGTTTCATACTCCTGTAATGGTATCAATTCACATTGCTTAACAGTTACATCAAAACTAAATGTACCACCAAATGTATTATCTGAATCAGCAATTTCAACGATCATTTCATAAATACCAGCATTAATTGGAAGCTTACCATCATCAAAGCCTGTAAATGAATATGACTTTACTGTACCAGTCGATGAAATCGTTGGAACTATAATTTCTTTTCCAGTATACACTTGAACATTATTAGAAATATTTACATTTGCATAATTCTTACAAATTTCAATTGTAATATTTTCTATATTGATTATGTAGTTTTGACTTACATCCTCATCATTTGATATTCCTTCTAAGTACATTCTTGTATTTATTGTTAATAAACTATTGGAATATACTCCCACCGTGTAGCCCTTAGTTTCAATAGAAAGTGCTAAATGTGTATTAGCTAACATGTTATGAATACTAGTTAAAGTAAATACTTCATTATAAGCCTTACCATCGAATAACTTAGACTCACTTAATTCTACATTAATCTCACGCTTTTCAATTTCAAAATTATACTTATATTCAACAGATGTGTAATTACCATACTTATCTGTAGGAATTGTAAATACAGCAGTCCATGAACCAGCATTAATAGCTGATGAATAAGCTAATGTTGTATTTTGACCATAATAATATCTAATTGTAGGTATTAAAGAAGCATCTACAGTATAATTTAATTTAACTGGATTACCATCATAAATATGAGTTTCATCAACGACTTGAATCTTAGGTTCAAGTGGAGTAATTGTAAATGTTATACTTCCATAGGTTGTTTCTCTCATATCCGCTTCAATTCTAAAGTATATAGTATATGTTCCAGCTTTTGAATATACATAATTATCAGATGTATAGTTAGAACCATCAACACTATATTGAACACTATAATCACTACAATTCTTCGGAATAATTGTAAATGATTCTTTCATTCCTGGCTTATAATTTCCCTCATAATATTGAGCGTCGTATTCAATTTCTGGATATACAATTTCAAATGAACCTGCAATGCTAATATTATACAATTCAGATACATCCTTGCCTTCAGCATCAATAACCTTATAAGAAACATTATTAATATTATTAGCTGAAAGTGTTCCATGAACATTTGGCATAAAGCTTAAATATCCACTAACAGTATCACCATCAAGAAGGCCAGAAACCTCAAGATCATTAAGATTATATCTTATCTCATTAGTTCCATAAGCAACCTTAGTTCCTGTAGGAATATTAACAACAAGATCAGCCTTTTCAACAGATGCATCTAGTGTAATAATTTCTTCTCGATAATAAATATCACGATAATCATCCCACATATATGCCTGAGGATATCTTAAAATTGCATAAATCTTAAATGAGCCAATATACTTTACCTTAAATGAATGGTAACAAGTATCTGCCGTTGGATCTAATTCACCATTTTCATTTCTTACCTCATCTCGATAATACTTAGTTGGATCATCAAGCTTATAGAAGTAATAACGGCCTGTGTCTTCTTCCTTGTAATAAAGGTTAAATAATTCATTATTACGAGAAATTGCAACCTCATGTTCCTCACCATCATATTTATAACGATATGAAACAATTGGAACAGGAACCTCAATTCTTGTAATTCGATAAGTAATACGTGAAGGAACTAATAAATAGTTTTTATAAACATTATTACGACTATCTGGAATTAATCTGTCTACATCAATTTCTACTAAAGCTGTATGTGTACCAATATCTAGTGGCTTAGATGATGATAAATCATAACCCATAATAGTAACCTTTAATGGTACAAGACTTTCAGGTAGGTTAGTAACTGCAACTGGTTTATGAATATTTTCTCCCGTTGCACTATAATCATACTCATGAGTTGTCTCAGACCAATAAACAGCTAATGGCTGAGGAGTTATTTCAACTTTAACATTTAAAATAACATTATAATTTTCAGAAACATCAATTAAATTTCCTTCACTATCAGTCTTAATTACCTTCCAGTAATCATTAGAACTGCCAATGAAGTTAACACCAGGAATAATACTATCAAATGATTGATAATACCAACGAATTGTATCCAAGGAATTACTGCTATTGTAAATACCTACATTTGCGCCATCATTACGATTAATTCTAACACCATCTATATTCTCAAAATCTTTATCATTTGAATTTGTTGTATATAAATTACCATATAATTGGTCAATTCCCGTTGTTTGATATCCATCTACCTCTGTTGTAAAGTTACCAAATTCCCAACGTTCTTCTTCTGCGAATACCTTAGATGTATTTATAGTAACAGTTAAATCAGCCGGAATAATTGTAAATGTAATTGTTTGAACACCAACAAATCCTGAATTATTTCCTTGAATTTCAACGGTTGCAATATAACCTTCCTTAGTAATACTTACATTATTAGAGTACTTAATATGATATTGATCATTTAGTGTATAAGTAACTGCCTTATGATTTACACGAATTGCTCGATCAGAAACATAGGCTTCTGGTGTTTGTTCAGAACCAATATAGTTTAGAGCAAGATCAGAATGATTCTCATATTCAGATGTGTCAGTTTCAGTTAATCTTAAAGTCAATCCTGAAGTTAAAATTTGATAAGGGAATTGGCTTGATCCCTTAGTCCAAGTATAATTTTCAGTATAATGAGGATCCTTTAAATTCAATGTATCCAAATCGGTAGATTTTGTATCTAAGAATCCATAATATACTAAAGCATTACCGCTTTGTGGATTAACAGTATCATTATAACCAATCCAATCACTTTCATGACCAGCATATAGCTTAGCGTCCTTATATGTCTTATTAACATACACGGTCATATCCATTCCACCAGGAAGGGCGTGATCACCAATTTTAACAATATTAGTTCCAATTTCAAATGTAGTTATATCGACATATAAATCAGTACTATCAGCATTAGCCGTATTATAATAATTTGCAATTGCACCATCAGTAATTTCAACTACTGGTCTTCCACCATATGCAGCAGGTACAACAATTGCACCACCCATAAATAGATTAGTATAACCAATAATCTTAAATGCACCTTCATACGAACCATTTGCAAGCTTCTTATACTTAGGCATATATTCGTAAATGAATATCTCCTTAGACTCAATATGAACAGAATACTTAGTATACCAACGTTCATAATGTCCAGTAGAAACCTGTTTTTCATGTTCTTCCTTAAGAAGATTTTGACCATTTTCGCCAAGATAAATGTCATTTTCATTTTCGTTCTTTGTAATAGCCCACTTAGATGGTCTTTCAGAATCTTTAATTACATTGTCATTCTTAGCTGGCATATCCTCTGGATCATAGAAAGCAATGATAAAGAAGTTAACATCAGTACCTGGCTTTTCAATATCAATAAAGGCTTGTGGTGAAATAACAGTTGTATAAATTGGTATTTCCACATATGTTAATGCATACATCTTATTAAATGCATAAGTTCCAATACTCTTCAAGCTCATTGGCAATTTAACATTTTCAATAGTAATTAATCCCTGGAATGCATAATCCGTAATTATAGAATTTCTATTAGAATTATATGACATATTAATTACCTTTAATGTTGAAGGAATTTGATAAGTATTTCCATTTTGAGTTGCTTCATATTCAAGACTTGATTTAGTCTTTGACATATATCCAAAGATAAATCCAAATGTAGAACCAGTATCATCACTATTAGTAGCATCTCCGCCACCAACATAAGCAATTGTAATTTCTGTTAACGAAATCATACCATTAAATGCACCATAACCAATAGAAGTTATTGTTGCTGGAAGAGTTAATGATGTAATTGCTGTGTTATCTGCAAATGCAAATTTACCAATGTTAGTTAAAGCGCTCTTGTAATTCCATGCCTTTTGATTATGCAAGCCATAATATGCATAGTCTTCAATTGTTGAAATATTATCAGGAATTTCTTCTACAACTAATGTAGTACAGTTCATAAATGCACCAGTAGAAATAGTAGTTAATTCACTATTAGTTAAGGAAACAGTTTGAAGATTTTCGCTTTCAGCAAACATATAGTTACCAAGAATTGATGTATCTACAATAGCAGCTGTCATGCTATGAGAATGTGCAAATGTATATTCTCCAAATGTCTTAACTGTACTAGGTACTGTAATAGTTGCTAGGCCTGTATTATTAAATGCATAATCACCAATAAAGTTAATTGCCGATTGAATTTCAAAAGTACTTAAAGCTAAACAGTTTTCATAAGTATAAGCTTCAATTCTAGTAATAATATTTGCATTAAATGTAATACTTACCATATTTGAAGAATCCTTATAAGCTGATGCTCCAATTGTACTAACAGTTGATGGAACATTAAAGTTTGTAATACCAGTATTTTCAAATGCTGAGCTTCCAATTGTAGTCACTCCTTCATTAATTGTAATTGTTGTAACATTATCACAATTTAAGAAGGCGTTATCCGCAATTATAGTTTCATCCGTAATTTCAATCGTAGTTAAACTAGTAGGCACAGCATAAGAATTTAAATTATTTTGTAGTCTTCTTAAGGCTGTTCGATTCTTTAATCCGAAAATCCAACCGAATGCTGATTCAGCATTAGTATTACCTCTTTGAGAACCAACAAATGGTAATGTTAAAGACTTAAGGCTTGTACATCCTCTAAATACCTCACTACCAATATAGGTAACTGTATTTCCAAGAGTAAATGTTTCAATTGTTACATCGTTTTCAAAGGCATTAGCTTCAACTCTTGTAACAACTGCAGGAAGAGTTCTTGAAATATCTTCTGAATCATCCTCAAGCTTAAAGCCTTGAAGATTAGTATTATCCTTAAATGTGGATTCATTGATTATTTCAATTTGAATACCTTCTTCAAGACGAATACTTTGAAGGGCTGTACATCCTTCAAATGCATGTGCACCTAATTCCTTAAGCGTACGTGGAAGTGATACATATGTTATTAAATCTACATTATGGAATGCATATTCACTAATGTTTGTATCATTCTTAACAATTACATTACGCAAAGAATTTACAATACTAAAGTTATTATTATCAATTAATAATTCATTTTCATCTATAATACCAAAAATCCAACCAAACATTGTTTCATATGACTTATCAATTGTAGCTAGACCTTGTGAAGAACCAACAAATGGAATAGTTAAAGTCGTAAGTCTTGTAGCGCCTCTAAATACGGCCTCACCTACATACTCAATATTATTGCCAAGTGTAAATTCAGTAATAAATTGACAGTTTTCAAAGGCATATTTTTCTACTCTTGTGAATGAATCAGGAAGAGTTGTCATTTGAAGCTTAATTGCATCCTTAAATGTACCTTCACTTAAGGTCTTAATTTGACAAGTCTCATCAAATGAGAATGATACCATTGATGAAGTTCTACTAAATGCATACTTTCCAATTGTAGTAACATTATTAGATACGGCAAAATCGATAAAGTGTACATCGCTACATCCGTCAAACGCGTAAGCACCAATTGTAGTTACACAATCAGGAAGTCTTCTTACGATGGCTGTTGTATCCTTTGTATCTAATACATTTCCACCTAAATTGAAGCCTTGAAGAGCTGTTGCATTTTGGAATAGATTATTTGAAACAGTTGTCATCCTATATCCATCCGCAAATCTTACAACACTAAGTGTATTGTTATTTGCGAATGCATATTCACCAATTGTTTCAATTGTATCTCCAAGTGATACATAATCAACATTTTGTAAATTATAGAAGGCATATGGGCTAATGTTCTTATCGTTTGTAATATGAACATTTTGTAATGAGTTTACAATACTATAAGATGCATTATCCTTTATATCACCATTATTATAACCAAAAATCCAACCAAACATTGTTTCCTTAGCTGTAGCTTTTTCACTTTCACCTAAGGTTTCACCAACAAATGGAATTGTTAATGTTTCAAGTGATGTTGCACCTCTAAATACGGCCTCACCAATATACTCAACATTATTAGATAATGTAAATTCAGTAATTGATGAGCAATTTTCAAAGGCAT